>Ga0209066_10002030_pt1 | contig 25492 bp, 20 predicted proteins | sample All_14_2_FD_187198 | JGI IMG/M metagenome (GOLD analysis project Ga0209066, IMG submission 187198) | Freshwater microbial communities in response to fracking from Pennsylvania, USA - Allegheny Zone_MetaG_DW_15 (SPAdes) (version 2) ... | reverse complement strand
GGGGTGGGGCGGCGCAGGGGCGTCGGCGGACCATGCCACCGCGGGCACGCCGTCGCGCCAGCGGCCCCGCACAAAGGCTTCGATGATGCGCTCGGACCGGTGGTCGCGGTGCCCGCTCAAGCCCTGGGCCGCGTTCCAGCTCAGCCATTTGTCTTGGCCGGACAGGCCTTGGGTTTGCCGCACATCGAGCGTGTTCATTTTGAAATCGCTGAAGTGCGTGTGGGGAATGGGGTCGCGCAGCAGCAGCACCAGGTCGGTGTGCCGCTGGTCTTTGCCCAGGGCCGTGTAGAGGCCATCGACCACGGTGTCTTCCCCCTCCAGCACCTGCAAAAAATACGTGCCGTCGTAGAGCAGCAGGCCGCTGATGTTCAGGGCTTTGTTGCGCAGGGTCACGTCGGTGGCGAGTTGCGCCAGGTCTGGGTGGGAAAAGCCGCGCGTGCCGCGGCTGCGGTAAATCAATTGAGTCAACATGAAGGGGCTCCCGGTCATGGGGGGCTTCGGTGTGTTGACCACTTTCTTTTCACCGAGCCGCCCGCTGTTTCGCTCTCACATGGCCCGCATTTTGTCAAACGCGGCTTTCAGCGAAGTTACCCGATGCCCTGGCGTCCATCGGTGGCGTGGCTTGCCGCTTGCGGTGGTGGCTGCGTTGTCAGTGGTTGGGCAGGGTTCGCTGACGCACAGACCCTGGGCCGGGATGGGTGCAAAGTGAGTTTGGTTTCCAGTTGACCGGCTTCACATGACCTGTGGCCGTGCGGGTTGGGGGCTGACCGTTTCCATTCATCCATCCTCAGGAGAGCACATGACATCCAACTACGTTACCCGCGACAACTTCGGTATGTACGCCAACAGCCTCGACGGCCCTGGCCCAGCGCTGATGGGAGCCAACACCCTGCTGGGCAATGACGTTTTCAACAAAAACGGCGAGAGCCTGGGCGACATCAAGGAATTCATGGTCGACATGGCTTCCGGCCAGGTGGTCTATGCGGTGCTGTCTTTCGGCGGCCTGCTGGGCTTGGGCGACAAGCTGTTTGCCGTGCCCTGGGCGGCCTTGACGCTGGACACCACGAACAAGCGGTTCACGCTGGACGTGGCCAAGGATTCGCTGAAGGACGCGCCTGGCTTCAACAAGGACCGCTGGCCGTCCATGGCGGACAGCACCTGGGCAGGCGGCGTGCACAAGTTTTACGGCACGCCCTACGGCCTGTCCTGAACGCAGCGGCCGCAACGCACCATGCTTCAGACCCTTGCCATCATCCTGCTCGTGCTCTGGCTTTTGGGCCTGGTCACATCCACCACGTTGGGCGGGTTTATCCACATCCTGCTGGTCGTGGCCATCGTCATGTTTCTGCTGCGTGTCATCGGCGGTGGCCGCCGGTAGGCAGGGCTTTCTTTCCGGTCACCGCTTGGCGGCGGTGCCGGTTTCAGGCCGGGGTGACTTCATCGCTCCAGACCTTGAAGCTTTGCAAGGTGTTGGGGCCGAAGGTGTTGGCCAGGGCCACATCGCAGGCGTCGCGACCACGGGCCACCAGCACGCGGCCCACGCGGGGGGTGTTGTGGCGGGCGTCAAAGGTGTACCAGCGGTCGCCCAGGTACGCTTCGAACCAGCCGGCAAAGTCCATGGGGCTGGGGTCGGGGGGCACGCGGATGTCGCCCAGGTAGCCGGTGCAGTAGCGGGCTGGAATGTTCATGCAGCGGCACAGGGCGATGGCCAGGTGTGCAAAGTCGCGGCACACTCCGCGCCGTTCGTTGTAGGCCTCCCAGGCGGTGCGGGTGCGGCGGGCATGCCGGTAGCCGAACTCGATGTGGCCGTGCACAAAATCGCAGATGGCCTGCACCTGCTGCCAGCCGCCGGGCCCCGGCCCAAAGTGCTGCCACGCCACGGGCGAGAGCAGATCGGTTTCGCAGTAGCGGCTGCCCAGCAGGTAGACCAGGGCGGATTCCGGCAGGTTTTCCACGGGCACCTGCATCAGGTGCGGCAGCACGACATCGGGCAGGCCTGCGTCATGAACGCGGGTGTCCGAGCGGATGGTGAAGCGGCCCCGGGGCGCAACCAGGCGGCTGCACAGGTTGCCGAACATGTCGTGGTAGGTGGAAACGGCCACGCTGGGCAGGGTCTGCAGCAGGTCGGGCTGCACCAGGTCGGCCACCCGTGTGTGGTGTACGCTCAGCGCGAGGATCATGGGCGTGGGTTGTGGGCATTCGTAGCTCATTTCAAAGCCGACGCGGATCTGCATGGGGTTTCCTTGTTTGAGGTCTGTGCGGGAAAGGGCCTGACTCTGAGGGGCCTTCACCGCGCCGTCTGTTCGATGGCGCACAGGCCGCGTCGGGGTTGTCTGGCGATTCAGCCAGGGATCGGTCGGTATGAAAAAACGCGCCAGCACCTCCCTTTGGGCCAAAAGTTTCACGCGCGGGGTGGCCGCGATGACGCGCATGGCCCGTGCCTCCGGCAAGCGCTCGCTGGGCCGAGCCCTCAAGCCGTTGACCGCCCGGCGCACGGCACCGCCGGGTGCCGGGTCGTGGCTGGCGGGGGTGGTCATGGGGGCTGGTGGGGCTTTGCGTTACCGGCTGTACCGCCCGCCCGGTGTCAAAGCGGGCGAAGCCTTGCCCCTGTTGGTGATGCTCCACGGCTGCGGGCAGGACGCGGTGGCCTTTGCCTGCGCCACTCGCATGAACCGCGTGGCGATGCGCGAGCGCTTTCTGGTGCTGTACCCCGAGCAAGACCGGCTGGCCAATCCACAAGGTTGCTGGAACTGGTTTGACACCGGAGGCGGGCGTGCCCAGGCGGAGGTGGACCTCATGGTGAGAGCCGTTGATCAGGTGTGCGCGCGCCACCCGGTGGACCCGCAACGGGTGGCGTTGGCGGGGTTGTCGGCCGGGGGCAGCATGGCGGCCCTGGCGGCGACCCGCCACCCGGAGCGTTTCAAGGCGGTGGCGATGCACTCGGGCATCCCGCCGGGGACGGCGCATTCCACCCTCACGGCGCTGGGGGCCATGCGTGGCCAGCGGGCCACCGCGCCGTTGCCCATCCTGCACGGGGGTGTGGCTTTGCATTTGCCCGCGCTGCTGGCCATTCACGGCGATGCAGACACCACCGTTTCCCCGGCCAACGCCCAGGCGGCCGCACTGGCCTGGGCCCGCGCGGGCGGGGCTGCGGCAGGGCCGACCCGCCAGGTGCGGCGCGGCAAGCGTTACCCCTTGACGGTGACCGATTTCAAACACCGTGGCCACTTGGTGGCCAGTCTGGTCCTGGTGGCTGGCCTGGGTCATGCCTGGAGTGGTGGCGCGCCCAGCCAGCCTTACAGCGATGCGCAGGGGCCCGACGCTTCCCGCATGGTCTGGGCTTTTGCGGCACGACAGTTCCGCGCCTGAGGGCCCGTGTGAGGGCAGGGGAGGGGCTGGTCAGCCCCTTTTTTTGGCACGCTTGTGTTCGTACATGCGCTCGTCGGCGGTTTTCATCAGCGCCTCGACGGAGGTGCCATCGGTGGGGGACTCGGCCATGCCCAGGCTGACGCCCACGCGCACCATGGTGTGGTGGCCCACGTCGATGGGTTCGCACATCAGTGCCATGGCACGTTCGACCACCATCTGGTGGTCGCTGCTTCGTGTCAGGCCGGACAGCACGATCACAAATTCATCGCCGCCCACGCGGCCGACCATGTCCACCGTGCGCACCGACTCCTGCATGCGCCGGGCAATGGTGGTCAGCACCAGGTCACCCGCTTCGTGTCCGTGTCGGTCGTTGATGGGTTTGAAGCCGTCGAGGTCCAGGAAGCAGATCACCACCCGTGTCTGGTTGCGCTGGGCCATGGCCAACGCTTTGGCAATGTGGGCGGTCAGGCAATTGCGGTTGGCCAACCCCGTCAGCGGGTCGTGCAAGGCGTCGTGTTCCAGCTTGGTGTAGTCGGCCCTCAGGGTATCGATGTCGGTGAACATCCACAGGGAGGTGCCGGGTTCGGCATCGAGCACGGCACCTTGCAGATCGACCCAGATCGGGCGTCCGTTTTGGTGGACCAATTGGATTTGGGTGCGGTACACGCCGCCTTTTGCCAGTGACTGGTAGGCCTCTTTGCCCACATGCTGGTAGTCGGCCTCGTTCTGGTAGAACATTCTGGAGTCTTTGTCCAGCACGTCTTCGCGGCTGTATCCCAGCAAGTCCTGAAAGGCGTCGTTGACCCAGAGGGCTTTCCGGTTTTTGAATTTCGCCACGCCGATGGTCTGGCTTTTCAGAATGGACTCGCGCTCCGAGAGCAGTTTTTGTAGCAATGTCTGGGCGGTTCTGAGGTCGGTCACATCGAACAAAACCGACCGGCTCATCTGGAATTGGCCCCGGGCGTCAAAAATGGCCGTGGATGTGAGGCTGACTTTCCGGGTCTGACCGTTGGCCTGGTGTCGAATCTCAAACTCCCACTCGTCGATGTGTCCTTTGGATTGCAACGTGGCAAAAAAACCTTCCAAGTCGAAACGCCCGGTGTCGGTGATGGCGTCTTTCAGGCCCAGGCGGTTCAGGGCTTCTGCCTGGGTGATGCCCAGCCAGGTGAGCAGGGTCTGGTTGATGCGAACGTATTGGCCGTTCGCATTCAGTGAAAAGTAGCCGCAGGGCGCGTTGTCGTAAAGATCGGTCAATTGCGCATTGGTGGCGTCCAGTTGCTGCTGCAGTTTTTTCCGGTCGGTGATGTCTTGTGCGGTGCCATGCACGCGGATCACTCGGCCTGCAGCGTCTCTTGCGGCTTCGCCTCGGATGTTCAGCCAGGTGTTGCCTTCGCCTGGCCCGGCGATTTGGCAGTCCAGATCGTAGTCTTGGCCTTGCTCACGGCAGGCCCGGACCGCCGTGCGGATGCATTCCCAGTCGGCAGGGGCGAAGCGGCTTTGCAGCGCGGCAGGGACTTCGCTCCAGTTGGCCCCCGGAGACACGCCCATCAGCGCGACGAATTCGTCTGACCAGTAGGTTTGGCCGGACACGGTGTCCATCGACCAGTTCCCGACCTTGGCAATTTCCTGCGCCTGGGTCAGATCGCTTCTGACACGTTCCAGCTTCTGGCTCAGTGCCAGGGCCCGGTTGCTTTCGTGCTGCAGGGCACGGGCCCACCGGAAAAGCAGGTAGGTGGCCAATCCCACCACCGCCACCGAGATGGTCCACAGGAGCGAAAACATCAGGATGGATTCGATGTGCCCATCCTGATGGTCGGAAGGGGCCATGCCGACAATGGCATACAACGGGAGGTCTTTTATTTTCCGGTAGGCATTGACCCTGCTGATGCCATCGATGGCAGTTTCGGCCATGTAATTGCCGAATTCATTGCCTGATTTCAGGATTTGGTCAAGATCGGCGGAAATGAGGGTGTTGCCAATGCCATGGGAGGGCGGTGGATTTCGGTAGACCAATGCCCCATTTCGACTCCTGAGGGTGGCCGCGCCATGTTCTCCCAAGTCGGCCGTGGACAAAATGTCACGAAATGCCGAAACGGGCAATTTGGCGTAAATGATGCCTGCAAATGCATCGGTTCGGTCAAAAAGTGGCCGGTATATATACAAAACCCATTCACCAATATCTTCATCGCGAATGGGGGGCGATACCGTCAACTCGCTTCCCCCGTGCGGGATGGATGAAAAATGCGCCAGTTTCCCCAGGTCTTTCAGGGCGGTGTCCCTGACATCTTCGCCATAAAGCACGATTCCATGGGCGTTGGCAATGCTGAATCCACTCACCTCGGTGTTGATGGATGTGTGCTGCGTCAGCAGGTTGGAGATGCTCTGGGGATCGAATGACGGGGTGCCAATGGTTGCCTGATAGCGGTTGGCGCCAGCTTGCAGCGATATATCGATTTTGCGGATCAGTGCTTCGGTCGATTTCGCGATCAGGTCGGAAGTGTTGCGCGTGGCCCAAGCGGTTTTTTCGTGAAACCGGTTGATTTCACGGTGAATGGCAAATCCAACGATCAGTGAGGATGCGAGAAATACCAGAAATAGCGGAAGCAGAATTCTTGCCAAATGAATTTGAATGAATTTGGCGCTGGAAGCGATATTTCGCCCCCAATTTTTTGATGGCATAAACGTTCCAACGATCGTGCTGTATTGGATTTGCGTACAGTCATATATGGGGCAGATTCTAGTTTTCCTGCTCCGGTGATCACTGATTTGGATCAAATCACCTGTGCCCGCGCAGGGGCTTGAAGCCACGGCCTGCAACAGGGGGAGGGCGGAAGGCGGTCAAGGTTCGTCAGCGCACAGACGGTGGCCGGCTTACCGCCTACAAACAAGGCCCCACCAACGGACTTCCCCATGCCACAGACCATTTCCCAAGCCCCTCGCTGGTACACCGCCAGTGTGGGCCGCACCGCCGAGGTGTCTCTGCTGGAGCAATCGGCCTTGCAAACCCATATCGCCTTGTGCCGCGTGCCGCGCAGCCGTTTGTCGGGCTTGAGCGGAGGCGCCCGGGCGATGCAAGGCTGGGTGGCATCCCGTTTTGCCACGGTTTCATTGGCGGTGGGCTTGCTGGCCACCGGCTGGCTGTGGTTGTGCTGAGGCATGCCATTTCTTTTCCGGCCGAGCACCTGGCCTTGGTTGAATCCCAGGCTGGCCCCTGTCCTGGACCCTCGAAACGGGGTGGCCAGTGCGCCCATACGGGCTGAAATTTTCGGGCTGGAGCGGTTTGCCCAGCACGGGGTCAGCCTGGGGGTGGCGCACCGGGCGGCCAAGGCAGGTTTTGGCCAGGCCACGTTCTATCCGCGCCTGCGGCACAACATCCGGACCTTGCGCAGCGCCCATCGGTACATTGCCGAGCAGGCCCACAGCGGTCACGGCTTCAGTCCGGCGGCCGATTGGCTGGTGGACAACTTTCACCTGATCGAAGACCAGTTGCGCGAAATCCGTACGGGTTTGCCGCGCCGCTTCTACCGCAGCTTGCCCGTGCTGCAAGACGAACCCCTGGTGGGTTTGCCCCGCATTTATGGCGTGGCCTGGGCTTTTGTGGCCCACACAGACAGTGCTTTCGACGAAACGCTGCTGGTGCATTTTCTGCAGGCCTATCAGACGCAGCGCGAACTGACGCAGGCCGAGTTGTGGGCCTTGCCCACGACCTTGCGGGTGGTGCTGGTGGAAAACCTGCGCAGGCTCGCTGACCGGCTGGCGGCCCACAAGGCCGCGAGCGAGCTGGCCAGCCAGTGCGCCGATCACCTGGAGGACATCGATCTGGACACGCTCAAGCGCACCGTGGCCGCTCTGGCGGTGCGCGGGGTGGAGCGGGTGTTCACCCTTCACCTGGCCCAGGCGCTGGCGGGCAGGCGAGGGGCTGACGACGGTCTGGGGCGGACCCAAGTCCGCCAGTGGCTGCAAGGCCTGCTGCCCGACGTGGCCTCGGCCCAGGCACAGCACAACGCCGACCAGGCGGCCGACAACCTCAGCGTGGGCAACGCCGTCACCTCGCTGCGGCTGATCGGTGCCGCAGACTGGCCGGGCACCGTGGCCCGCACCAGCCTGGTGATGCAGGCCTTGCTGGCCTCGCCCGTGTTTCTGGCCGAGGACACTGCCACACGCGACCACACGCTGCACGCCATTGAGCGCCTGTCGGCCCGCTGTGCGCTGAGTGAAGCGGCGGTGACCACCCTTCTGATGGCCCAGATGCAAGCCCACACCGGCCCCGAGGCCCTGGCGCTGCACTGGCTCAGCGGCCCGGGGCGTGCCACGCTGGATGCTCAGCTCGGGCAGGACCGCCGGGCTGCCGGGGCGTGGCACACACTGAGGGCTGCGGCGCGGCTGCCCATCTACCTGTTGGCCCTGTGGCTGAGCACAGCCACCTTGGTGTGGGCGGTGCAGGGTGCCGCACAGGGGCCCTGGCCAGACGGTGGCTGGCTGGCGGTGGCGGCTGCGGTGTTGGCGTGGTTCGCCCTTTGGTTGCCCGCTTCTGAAACCGTGGTGGCGGTGGTCAACCGGCTCATCAGCGAATCGGTCAAACCCGCGCACCTGCCGCGCTTCGAGCTGGCCCAGGGCATTCCATTGGCCGAGCGCGTGCTGGTGGTGGTGCCTGCCTTGCTCAGCGATGGGCCCACCATCGCCCAGCTGGTGCACCGCCTGCACCTGCACCACTTGGCCAACCCCGAGCGACACGCCCAGTTCGCGCTGCTCAGCGACTGGCCCGATGCCACCCAGGCCTCCACCCCCGCCGATGCCGACCTGCTGGCCGTGGCCGTGGCGGGCATCGATGCCCTGAACGCCCAGCACCCCTGCACCGACGGCGGTGGCACCGTCCGTTTTTTGCTGCTGCACCGAGCCCGCACCCACTGCGCTACTCAGGCGTGCTGGATGGGCTGGGAGCGCAAACGCGGCAAGCTGGAGCAATTGCTGGCCCACTTGGCCACCGGTGCGCCCAGCCCATTTGAGGCGCTGGGTGCCAGGGCCGTGGTGGCCCCCCACACGAGGCACCTGCTGACGCTGGACAGCGACACCCAATTGCCCCCCGGCCAACTGCGTGCGCTGGTGGGCGTGGCCGCACACCCCCAAAACCACCCCCGCCTGGACGCCAGCGGGCAACACTTGCTGGCCGGGTACACGTTTTTGCAGCCCCGGGTGCTGGCCCCGTTGCCCCAGCGTGCCGAGGCCACCGCCTACCACTGGCTGTTTGGAGGCCAAGGTGGGATTGACCCTTACAGCGCCATGGCATCCGATGTGTACCAGGACCTGTTTGCCGAAGGCAGCTTCACCGGCAAAGGGCTGATCAACGTCGCCGCCGCCCACGCTGTGCTGGGGCAGGGCCGGTTGCCCGAAGGGCAAATCCTCAGCCACGACCTGCTGGAAGGCTCGCTGGCGCGGTGCGCCGTGGTGAGCGATGTCACCCTGATCGAGTCGGACCCCAGCCAGCCCCGTGTCGCCAGCGACCGCTTGCACCGATGGACACGGGGAGACTGGCAACTGCTGCCCTTTCTGCTGGCGCCCCGTCGCTGGCCCATGGCGGGCATCAACCGCTGGAAGCTGGCCGACAACCTGCGGCGCTCGCTGGTGGCACCGGCCAGCGTGGGCTTGCTTCTGTTGTCCATGGCTGGGGTGGGGCCTGTCCCGGCGGTGGCATTGGCCTTGGTGTTGTCGGCGCACCTGGCGGGGCCGTTGCTGGGCGCTGCCGCTGCCCTGGTGCCCGCGCAAGGCGGTTTCGCCTGGCGACGCTGCTACCGGCTGGCCGCGCTGGACGTGGCCCGTGCCGTGGCCGGGGGGTTGTGGCACCTCGCGCAGCTGCTCCAACAGGCCTTGCGCCACGCCGACGCCGTGGCCCGCACGCTGTTCCGTTTGGCCGTCAGCCGCAGGCAACTGCTGGCCTGGCAAACCGCCGCCAGCTTGCACACCGCCACCCGGGGGGGGCGGAGCACCCGATGGGCTCGGCACCTGCCGGGGCCGGTGCTGGCACTGGCCACGCTGGCGGCATTGCATGGGGCACAACCGCCCCTGGTCTGGCCCGTGTGGGCCTTGCTGCTGGCTTGGGTGGCTGCCCCGCTGCTGGCCTGGGTGGCCGGGCGGCCCCTGCACCGCCACCGAACCCGGCTGACCCCTGCCGACCACACCGCCTTGCACGGCGTGGCACGCGACACCTGGCGCCTGTTTGAGCGTGTGGTCGATGCCAGCAGCCACCATTTGCCACCCGACAACCTGCAAACCTCGCCCGTGGACATGGTGGCCCAGCGCACCTCGCCCACCAACGTGGGCCTGTACCTGCTCAGCGCGGTGTGCGCCCGCCAGTTCGGCTGGCTGGGAACCCAAGACCTGCTGGACCGGCTGGAAGCCACCTTGGCCACGCTCGACACCCTGGCCCGCCACCGGGGCCATTTCATGAACTGGACCGACACCGGCACCTTGCAGCCTCTGTTGCCGCGTTACGTGTCCACCGTGGACAGCGGCAACCTCAGTGCCCACCTGCTGGCCGTGGCCCAGGCTTGCCGTCAGTTGTCCTGCGTGCCGTTCGACCCAGCGCCCGTCAACCGGGCTGTGCAGCGCTGCCAAGCCAGGTTGTTGGAGCCCGTGTCCCCCAACCACCCCGACGCCACGTCGTGGCTGCAGGCCGACCTGCACACCACGCAAGCCTCGGCTTTGCGCGATGCGCTGGCCTTCGACGCCTCCGACGGTGCCGCCCTGGCCATCCAGCGCCTGCTGGCACTGGCCCTGCGGCTGGATGTCCTGGCCTGGGCCCCCGACTTCCGCTTTCTGTACCACCCCAAGCGGCACCTGTTCCACATTGGCTACCGGCTGGAAGATCAGGTGCTGGACAGCTCGTATTACGACCTGTTGGCATCGGAGTCGCGCATGACCAGCCTGTTGGCCATTGCCAAGGGCGACGTGCCCGTGGCGCATTGGGCCGCGCTGGGCCGACCCTACTTTGCGGTGGGGGTGCTGGCTGGGTTGCGGTCTTGGTCGGGTTCCATGTTCGAGTACCTCATGCCCGGTCTGGTCCTGGCCGAACCGCAAGGCAGCGCTTTGCATGAGGCCGCTCACGCCGCGCTGGAGGAACAGGTGGCCTGCCTGCGCCACCAGTCGGTGCCCTGGGGCATGTCCGAAAGTGCCTACGCCGAACGCGACACTTCACTGGCCTACCAGTACGCCCCGCAGGGCGTGCCCCGCCTGGCGCTGCGCCGCACACCGGCGGTGGAGCTGGTGGTCGCCCCTTATGCCACCGCCCTGGCCACCCAGGTGAATGCCCCATTGGCCGTCGCCAACCTGCGCGCCTTTGAAGCCTTGAACGCCCGCGGTCCCTACGGGTTTTGCGAGGCGTTGGATTTCACCCCCTCGCGCCAGACCCACGGCGGGCGGGTCATGCGAGTGGAAACCCACATGGCCCACCACCAGGGCATGACCATCGTGGCCCTGGCCAATGTGCTGCTCGACCGCGTGGCCCAGCGCTGGGGCATGGCCAACCCGGCCATCGAGGCTGTGCAATCGCTGCTGCACGAACGTGCGCCCCGCCTGATCCCCGTGCTGCAAGCGCCACCGCCGCGCCTGCCTGCGGCGGCGTTGTTGCGCCGTCCCACTGGGTTGAGCCAGTCGCTGGAGCCAGGCGAAAGTCCCGTGCCGCCCACGCTGCTGCTGTCCAACGGGCGCTACAGCGTGGCGCTGCGCCCCAATGGCGCGGGCCACAGCCGCTGGGGCACCACCCACCTGCACCGCTGGCGCGACGATGTGCTGCGCGACACGCACGGTCAGTTTTTGTATGTGCGCACCGATGCGGCCCAAGGTCCCCAATCGCTCACACTGCACCCCGCACCGGATCCCCAAGCCGCTTACCACTGTGAATTCCACGCCGATCGGGCGCAGTTTTCGGCCCAGTGGCCGCACCTGCAGACCCAGGTGACCGTGTGGGTGAGCCCGGAAGACGACATCGAGCTGCGCCGTGTGGTGCTGGACAACCTGGGTGATCACGCCCTGGAGCTGGACTTGCTGGCCGCTTTTGAAGTCACCCTCGCGCTCCCAGCGGCAGACGAAGCCCACCCCGCGTTTTCCAACCTGTTTGTGCAGGCGCACTGGCACGCGCCCACCCAGGCCCTGGTGTTTCAGCGCACCCCTCGGTTGGCCTCCGAGAGCCCCATGCAGTGCGCCCACTTTGTGGCCCACACCGAGGGCGAGGTGCTGGGGGTGCAGCTGCAAACCGACCGCCAGCGCTGGCTGGGCCGCAACCACGCGCCCAGCAGCCTGTTGGGTGAGCTGGCCGCTGCGCCAACCGGATCGGGCCCACTGGTCACGGGGCTGGACCCCGTGTCGGTGCTGTCGGTGCGGGTGCGGGTGCCACCAGGTGGGCAGGCGGTGGTCACGTTTGGCACGGCCGCCACCGACCACCACGCCACTCTGTTGGCCGTGGTGGACAAATACCGCCAGTCCAGCTCGGTGGCACGCGCCTCGGTCATGTCGGCCACGCTGGCAGACATCCAATCGGGCCCTCACCACCTGAGGCCCGATTTTTTGCCCGCCTTGCAAGCTCTGACCACCGCGCTGGTGTTCACACTTCCCCGACCGTCCGCAGGCCCAGGGGCAGACGGTTGCTGCGACCGCCGCCTGCTGTGGCCTCTGGCCCTGTCGGGCGACAAACCCTTGCTGGTGGTGGACATTGCGGCGTTGCAAGGCCTTGGGCTGGTGCGCACCTTGTGGCAGGCCATGTACGCCTGGGCCCGCTGCAGCCTGGCTTGCGACGTGGTGTTGCTGAGCCACGAAGCCCACTCGTACCACATGCCGGTGCAGCAAGAGCTGCTGGCCTTGCGCGAACGGCACGGGGCCGAACTGCGCGCCATGCCTGGGGGCACCGGCGTGGGCTTGCATGTGCACCGCGCCCAAGACCTGTCGCCAGCCCAGCTGGACACGCTGGACAGCCTGGCCCGCGTGCGCCTGAGCGCCGATGGCCGCCCGCTGCATTTCCACGTGCTGGCTTGGCTGGCGTGGCACCGTGCCAGCCGCCAGCCTGTGGTCAGCGGTGCGGCACGCTGGCTGGGCGCAGCCTCTGCGCGCGTGCCGGCTGTGCGCATCGGCCATGTGCCCCCGGCCCCCCAAGGGCGCTTTGCGGCCGATGACGGCCACTTTGCCTTCCAGACCAGTGCCCGGTGCCGTCCCACACGCCCATGGGTGAACGTGCTCGCCAACCCCGGCTTTGGTGCGCTGGTGAGCGAGGCCGGTGGCGGCCACACCTGGGCGCTGAACAGCCGCTTGCACCAGCTCACGCCCTGGGCCAACGACCCCGTGGCCGATCCGCCCGGCGAGTGGCTGGTGCTGCAAGACCGGCGCAGCCAAGCCGTTTGGGCTCTCTGCCCCAGTGCGTGGGGCGACCCCGGCGTGGTGTACGACGTGACCCACGCCTTGGGCACCACCCGCATCGCCCATCGCCGGGGCGACCTGGGCGTGGCGGTGGTGTGGTGTGTGGATCCCCACACCGCCGTCAAACACATGCGCGTTGAGCTGACCAACCACGGCACCACCCGCCAACACCTGCGGCTGCTGGGCATGGTGGAGTGGCAAATGGGTGAGCACCGCCGCGACCGCGCCACCACCCAGACCGCCCTGGCCACCCGGGGCCCCGCAGATCGCGGCACCGTGCTGCTGTGCACCCAGGTCGAAGCGGCGGCCGGATTTGGCCGGCACACCGCGTTTTGGGCCATGGCCGCCCCCACCTTGCCGCACACCAGCGAACCCGACGGGCCGGACTGGACCTGCGACCGCCGTGAGTTTTTCGATCTCCAGGGTCAACTGGTGTTGCCCCAGCGGCTGGGGCAACACAGCGGCTGGGGTCTGGACCCTTGTGCCGCCTGGGTGCGGCGCCTCTCGCTGCCTGCCGGGCAGCAGGCCACGCAGGTATTTGTGCTGGGCCATGCCACCACCCCCGCCCTGGCCACTGCGCTGGCCACCCAGGCCTTGGCCGCGTCCGCCAGCGAGCGCGAGCAGTCGGTGACCGATGGCTGGCGCGACTTGATGGGCGCTTGCCAGGTGCACACGCCCGACCCGCTGTTTGATGCGTTGACCAACCACTGGCTGTTGTACCAAACCGTGTCGTCCCGCCTGTGGGCCAAAGCGGGTTATTACCAGGCAGGTGGCGCCACGGGGTTCAGGGACCAGCTGCAAGACGCCATGGCCCTGGCCTGGGCGCGACCTGAGGTGCTGCGCCAGCACATCGTGCAGGCCGCCTCCCGCCAGTTTGAGGCGGGCGACGTGCAACACTGGTGGCACAGCCCGGGTGGCGCTGGCGTGCGCACCCATTTTTCCGACGACCTGCTGTGGCTGCCCTACGCCATCAGCCACCACCAGCGCACCACCGGTGACACCGGTTTGCTGGACGAGACCGTGCCCTTTTTGCAAGGCGTGCCCATTCCCGAGGGGGCCGAAGACAGCTACACCACCCCGTTGCCGGGCGACACAACCGCCAGCGTGTACGAACACGCCGCCCGTGCGCTGGACCACAGCCTGCGCACCGGTACCCACGGCTTGCCGCTGATGGGCACTGGCGACTGGAACGACGGCATGAACCGCGTGGGCCACGGCGGGCGGGGCGAATCGGTGTGGCTGGCCTGGTTTCTGTGCGCCATCACCCCGGACTGGGTGGCCCTGGCCCACCGCAGGGGCGACAGCGCGCGCGCCGAGCGCTGGGCGCATGCGCTGGCAGGCTGGCAGGCCGCTCTCCACACCGCCGAACCCGAGGGCGTGTGGGACGGTGCCTGGTACCGCCGCGCCTTTTTTGACGACGGCACCCCGCTGGGGTCACACACGCAGGCCGAGTGCCGCATCGACCTGATCGCCCAAGCCTGGGGCGTGCTGTCGGGTGCGGCACCGCCCGAGCGCCAACAGCTGGCCATGGCCAGCGCCGAGGCGCTGCTGGTCAACCCCCAGGCCGGGCTGGTGCAACTGCTCAGCCCGCCGTTGGCCCACGCCCAGCCCAGCGCGGGTTATATACAGGCCTACCCGCCAGGGGTGCGCGAAAACGGCGGCCAGTACACCCACGCCGGGGTGTGGTCGCTGATGGCAGCGGCCCAACTCGCACGCGAGCAAGGCGCCGATGCCAGCACGCCCTACCGGTTGTTCACCTACCTCAGCCCCGCGCACCGCGCCGCCCACCCCGAATGGGGGCCCGCCTATGGGCTGGAGCCCTATGCCGTGGCCGGTGACGTGTACAGCCAGCCTCCCTACGTTGGCCGGGGCGGCTGGAGCTGGTACACCGGCGCCGCCGGTTGGCTGCACCGGGCGGCGGTGGAATCCATCCTGGGGTTGCAATGGCAGGCCGACACCCTGTGCCTGCGGCCCTGCCTGCCCAGCCACTGGCCCCGTGTGCAGCTGACACTGGTGCGCGGCCCCGTGCAGCTGGTGTTCACCCTGCTGCGGGCCACGCCCCCCGAGCTGCAACACGAGCTGGACACCCAGACCGCACGCCTGCTGCAGCCCGGCGAACCGTTGGCCTGGGTGACGCTGGCCGGGCGCACACGGTTTGTGGTGCCGCTGGGGTCCTGAAGCCCCGGCGAACCGGTTGGCCTGGGGCCTGCTGCGGGCTCACTGGCTGAGCAGCAGTTCCAGGACGATGCCGGTGGTGATGGCGATCAGCATGTAATCGCCACCGCTTTGAACCCAGTGGTAGCCGCGTGGAGGGCGACGCAGGCCGTGGCCACGCCAGTCGTCCACCACGTATTGCCTGCTGCGGTATTCCTGAGGCACACGGTCGCCTCGGCGAAAGTCGGGGCCACGGAATCGGTCGTTGCGCCGAAAACCGTTGTCGGCCTCGCGCTCGAACACGGGTGGGCGTGCGTGCGGGGGGCCGCGCCGGTCATCGGCCCTTGGGCCCCGGTCATCTCGACCCTGTGGCTGGCCGCAATGCGGGTTGCCTGGGGGGCAGCGTTGCGGTCCGTGGCCGGGGGGCTGCGCAAACGAAGGGGCGGCGCACCAAAGCGCCAAGGCCATCAGGGGTGCAACAAGTGCTTTCATGGGAGTCTTTCAGAGTGGGGCTGCGACTTTGGGGCACATCCTTGCGCTGGTCTGTGGGTTGTCCCACGCCCGCACGAGGCTGTGGTGTGGGCTGGCGTTGACCCAGGTCAAGCCCGGGGGCTGCCGCTTCCGCTAGAAGCAGTCCTTTGTCCAACCGGGTCGAAAGATGGTCCCATGGTGAGTTACCCGTCGAATCAACATTGCGTCTCGAAATTGGTGGCCATGACCGACAGCCACGAAGTGGTTGCGTCCGAAGACATCTTTGACGAACACGGGCTGAAACTGCTGGCCAAGGGCATGCGGATTCCACACGATTTGCAGGATCGGCTGCTCATGCGCAAGTTGCGCGCGCCGCTGGAATCCACGCTGACGCTGGACAACGGCATTTCCCTGGCCGAGGTGTTTCAGGGCGCGCTGGCTTTGATCGACGAATACCCCGTGCTCAGCCGGATCGCCGGTTCACCCGGCGCCCGGCGGCTGTTGCAGGAGGGCTGTGCCTTGCCGCTGCCGCCGCCCCTGGTGCTGCTGATGACCTGCGCCCGCCATTCCGGGCCCGACAGCTTTCGCCGAAGCCAGATGGTGGCGGCCCTGTGCGCGGGCCTGGCCACCAGCCGGCACGTGGGGCCTGACGATGCCCGGGCCTTGCTGATGGCGGCGGTGCTGCACGACCTGGGCGAGGTCTACATCAACCCGGAGTACCTGCAGGACCGGCCTCTGTTGCCCTCGGAGTGGAAACACGTGGCCGTTCACCCCCGCGTGGGCATGATGGTGGTGCACAACCTGGGCAACCTGCCCACCTCGGTGGCCACTTGCATTGACCAGCACCACGAGCGGCAGGACGGCAGCGGCTATCCCGCACAACTCCACGGCAAGGGGTTGCACCCGTTGTCACCGCTGATCGCCGTGGCCGATGCGGTGGGGGCCCTGGTGTCCCGGGGCGACGACGCGGACGAGCGCATTTCCCTGGCCTTGCGCATCGTTCCCGGTGAGTTCGACTGGGACGTGTCCAATGCCGTCATCGGCGCGCTGCAAGGCCGATCAGCCCCCAGCCAGCCCATGGAGCCCAACGCCACGGGAGCGCTGTCGGCCCATATCCTGCTGGAGCGTCTGCAGGCCGCCGACCAGGCCTTGACACGCCTCGTGGGCCAGCCCGGGGTGCCCCCGGCGCTGAAAGACATTTGCCACCGGACGCAGCCGTTGCTGGAGGGCTTGACCAAGTCGCTGCGTTCCACCGGCATTCTCTACACCAGCGAACTCACGGAGGAAGACGTGCACGACCAGCGCCTGCAGTTCGAAATGCAGCAGGTGGTGCGCGAAGTGGCCTGGCGCATGCGCTACCAGGCCCGCAACATGTACTTGGCCGTGGAAGCACTGGGGGACCCCTCCCTGGTGGACAAGGTGGCCGAAGTGATCGGCCTGCACGACCTGAGCGGCACACCTGCGCAGGTCTGAGGGCGGATCGGGGGGGGGGAGTCCGGCCGGTTATGGGTATTTTGCATACCAGCTAGTGGTGCATGCAGATTGGCAAGGTGTCACAGGGTTCTGACAATCGGTGGCTCCTCCCCAACGCCCCTGACTGGCCATGCAAACCACTGGATCCTTCACCAAAACCCCCGGCTGGCTCGACTGGTACACCGGCCCGTCCCAGCCCCGCTTCCAGCTGCCTGCGGGCGCGGTGGATGCCCATTGCCATGTGTTCGGCCCCGGGGCCGAATTCCCCTACGCCCCAGAGCGCAAGTACACCCCTTGCGACGCCTCCAAACACCAGCTGTACGCGCTGCGCGACCACCTGGGGTTTGAGCGCAACGTGGTGGTGCAGGCCACCTGCCACGGTGCCGACAACCGCGCCATGCTGGACGCCTGCACCAGCAGCGGCGGCAAGGCGCGAGGCGTGGCCACCGTGCGCCGCTCGGTGTCCGACGACGAGCTGCAGGCCATGCACGCCGCCGGGGTGCGCGGGGTGCGCTTCAATTTCGTCAAGCGCCTGGTGGACTTCACCCCCAAAGACGAGCTGATGGAGATTGCAGGCCGCATCGCCAAGCTGGGCTGGCACGTGGTCATCTATTTCGAGGCGGTGGACCTGCCCGAGCTGTGGGACTTTTTCACCGCACTGCCCACCACCGTGGTGGTGGACCACATGGGTCGGCCTGATGTGTCCAAGCCCATCGAAGGCCCGGAATTTGAGCTTTTCTTGAAGTTCATGCGCCAGCACCCCAACGTGTGGAGCAAGGTGAGCTGCCCCGAGCGCTTGAGCGTCACCGGCCCCAAGGCGCTGAACGGTGAGCAACAGGCTTACACGGATGTGATTCCGTTCGCCAAGCGTGTGGTCGAAGAATTCCCCGACCGCGTGCTGTGGGGCACCGACTGGCCGCACCCCAACCTGAAAGACCACATGCCCGACGACGGCCTGCTGGTGGACTTCATCCCCCACATCGCGCCCACGCCCGAGCTGCAGCAAAAACTGTTGGTGACCAACCCCATGCGCCTGTACTGGCCTGAAGAGGTGAAATAAATGGCCCTTGAGAAACCCTACCTTGACGTGCCCGGCACCATCATTTTCGATGCCGAACAAAGCCGCAAAGGCTACTGGCTCAACCAGTTCTGCATGAGCCTGATGAAGGCCGACAACCGCGAGCGCTTCAAGGCCGACGAGCGTGCCTACCTGGACGAGTGGGCCATGACCGAAGAGCAAAAACAGGCCGTCCTGGCCCGCGACCTGAACTGGTGCATGCGCACCGGCGGCAACATCTACTTCCTGGCCAAAATCGGCGCCACCGATGGCAAAAGCTTCCAGCAAATGGCGGGCTCCATGACCGGCATGACCGAGGACGAGTACCGCGCCATGATGGTCAGCGGGGGGCGTCGCATCGACGGCAACCGTTACGTGGGCGAAGACGGCGACGCCCAGGCGCACCGCCAGCCCCAGGGGGCACGCACATGAGCCACCCTGTGCGCCGCCGCCTGCTGCTGCAAGGCATGGCCGCAGCCGGTGCGTCGGTGGTGGGGTGGGGCAACGCCTGGGGCCAGGCGTTTCCGGCCAAGCCCGTGCGCATCGTGGTGCCCTTTGCCGCTGGTGGCGTGGGCGACCTGACCGCCCGCACCGTGGGCCAGGAGCTGTCCCGGTTGCTGGGGCAGGGTGTCGTGATCGAAAACCGCCCCGGTGCCGGTGGCGTGGTGGCCGCCGAGACCGTGGCCCGTGCCGAACCCGACGGCCACACCCTGCTGCTGATGTCCAACGGCACGGCGGTGTCGGCCGGGCTGTTTGCCAAGCTGCCGTTCGACACCGTGCGCGACTTTGCGCCCATCTCCACCTTGGGCACCTTTGACATTGCCGTGGTGGCCGGTGCCGAGTCGGCCTTCAAAACCCTGGGCGATGTGGTGGCGTTTGCCAAGGCCAACCCCGGCAAGCTGAACGTGGGCAGCATCAACATCGGCAGCACCCAGCACCTGACGGCCGAACTGTTCAAAGCCGCCGCCGACATCGACGTGCAGGTGGTGCCTTTCAATGGAACCCCGGCGCTCATCAACGCCCTGCGAGGTCGGCAGGTGGACGTGGCGGTCGAGATCCTCGGCCCCACGCTCACGCACGTGAAGGCCGGTGCCCTGCGCGTGCTGGCCACCACCGGCACCCGCCGCGCCAGCCAGCTGCCCGATGTGCCCACCGCCCGGGAAGCGGGGGTGAAAGACCTGCTGGCGTCGTCGTGGAACGCGCTGGCCGCCCCCGCCAGGACGCCCCGCGCCGTGGTGGACCGCCTGGCCCGCGACGTGGCCACTGCCCTGGCCAGCGTCGACGTGAAGCAAAAGCTGGCCAACCTCAACGTGGACGCCCATGCCAGCACGCCCGAGCAAACCGCCGAGCTGCTGGCCACCGACATCAAACGCTGGACCGGTGTGATCGACCGCGCGGGCATTCCCCGCCAGTGACGTCCGCCGCCTGACCCCATTCCCAGCTTTTCCAGCTTTCCCCCGCTGTACCGAACCGAACCCTGGAGCCCCGCATGGCCCGTATCACCGCCTCCGTTTACACCTCGCACGTGCCCGCCATCGGTGCGGCGCTCGACCTGGGCAAGACCCAGGAGCCCTACTGGCAACCCGTGTTCCAGGGCTACGAGTTCTCCAAACAGTGGATGAAGGACAACAAGCCCGACGTGATCTTTCTGGTCTACAACGACCACGCCACCGCGTTCAGTCTGGACATGATCCCCACCTTTGCCATCGGCACCGCGGCCCAGTACCAGCCCGCCGACGAAGGCTGGGGCCCGCGCCCGGTGCCCGTGGTCAAGGGCCACCCCGAGCTGGCCAGCCACATCGCACAAAGCGTGATTCAGCAGGACTTTGACCTGACCATCGTCAACAAAATGGACGTGGACCACGGCCTGACCGTGCCGCTCTCCCTGATGTGCGGCGAGTTGGACCCGAAAAAGGACGCGTGGCCTTGTCCGGTGATCCCCTTTGCCGTGAACGTGGTGCAGTACCCCGTGCCCAGCGGCCAGCGCTGCTTTGCGCTGGGACAGGCCATCCGCAAGGCGGTGGAAAGCTACGACGAAGACCTGAACGTGCACATCTGGGGCACCGGCGGCATGAGCCACCAGCTGCAAGGCGCACGCGCCGGCCTCATCAACCGCGAGTGGGACAACGCCTGGCTGGACCAGCTGATTGCCGACCCCGCCGCCTGTGCCGCCACCCCGCACATCGACTACGTGCGCGAAGCGGGCAGCGAAGGCATCGAGCTGGTGATGTGGCTCATCGCCCGTGGTGCTATGGCTGACATAGCTGACAGCGCAAGACAGGTAAGCGTGAAGCACCGTTTTTATCATGTGCCTGCCTCCAACACGGCGGTGGGCCACCTCATTCTGGAGAACTGAACCATGACCATCAAAGTCGCACTCGCCGGTGCCGGTGCCTTCGGCATCAAGCACCTGGACGGCATCCAAAACATCGAGGGCGTTGAAGTCGTCAGCCTCATCAGCCGCGACCTGGACAAGACCCGCGAAGTGGCCGCCAAGTACGGCATTGGCCACGTCACCACCGAGCTGGCCGACAGCCTGGCCCTGCCGGAGGTGGACGCCGTCATTTTGTGCACGCCCACACAGATGCACGCCAGCCAGACCCTGGCCTGCCTGAAGGCGGGCAAACACGTGCAGGTGGAAATCCCGCTGTGCGACGTGCTGGCCGAGGGCGAAGAGGTGGTGCGCGTGGCCGAGGCCAGCGGCCTGGTGGCCATGTGCGGCCACACCCGCCGCTTCAACCCCAGCCACCAGTACGTGCACCAGAAGATCCAGGCCGGTGAATTCAACATCCAGCAGATGGATGTGCAGACCTACTTCTTCCGCCGCACCAACATGAACGCGCTGGGCCAGCCCCGCAGCTGGACCGACCACCTGCTGTGGCACCACGCCGCGCACACGGTGGACCTGTTTGCCTACCAGTGCGGCAGCCCGGTGGTGAAGGCCAACGCCATCCAAGGCCCCATCCACCCCGCGCTGGGCATTGCGATGGACATGAGCATCCAGCTCAAAGCCGCCAACGGGGCCATCTGCACGCTGAGCTTGAGCTTCAACAACGACGGCCCGCTGGGCACGTTCTTCCGCTACATCGGCGACACGGCCACCTACATCGCCCGCTACGACGACCTGTTCACCGGCAAGGACGAAAAGATCGACGTTTCGAAGGTCGATGTGTCGATGAACGGCATCGAGCTGCAAGACCGCGAGTTCTTTGCCGCCATCAAGGAAGGACGCCAGCCCAACAGCAGCGTGGCCAGCGTGCTGGGTTGCTACCAGGTGCTGCACGATCTGGAGCAGCAACTCAACGGCTGATGCGGGGTCACGCCTCAGTGACCGAGCTCATTCCAGCGCCCCTCGCGCCCGTCGCTCCAGCAGCCCGCGTTCCTGTTCGTTGGTGGCCAGGGTGGCGGCACGGGTGAATGCGGCGCGGGCCTCGGCCTCGCGCCCCAGCTTGCGCAGCAGGTCGCCTTGCACGGCGGGCAGCCAGTGGTAGCGCTGCAGGGCTTTGTCGGCCCACAAGGTGTCGACGATGGCCAGGCCCGCCGCCGGTCCCAGGGCCATGGACACAGCCACGGCGCGGTTGAGTTCCACCACGGGTGACGGGGCCACGCGCATCAGCTCGGCATACAGCGCGGCGATGCGGGGCCAGTCGGTGTCGTCCACACAAAAAGCGCGTGCGTGGCACGCCGCAATCTCGGCCTGCAGGCGGTAGCTCCCTGCAGCCTGGTTCAGGGCGTGTGCACGGTTCAGCGCGGCCAGGCCACGGCGGATCAGCAACCGGTCCCAGCGGGCGCGGTCTTGCCGGGCCAGCAGCACGGGGCGGCCCTGCGCGTCGGTGCGGGCGGCGGTCCGCGAGGCCTGGATTTCCATCAGCGCCACCAGCCCGTGCACCTCGGCCTGGCCGGGGGCCAGCTCGGCCAGCATGCGGCCCAGGCGTAGGGCTTCGTCGCACAGGGCGGGGCGCATCCAGTCGCTGCCACGGGTGGCGGTGTAGCCCTCGTTGAAGATGAGGTAGACCACCTCCAGCACCGAGCCCAGCCGCTGCGCCAGCTGGTGTGCCGGTGGCAACTCAAAGGGCACCCGTGCGTCGGCCAATGTGCGTTTGGCGCGCACGAGGCGCTGGGCCAGGGTGGCCTCGGACACGAGGCACGCTCGGGCCACTTCTTCCGTGGTCAACCCGCCCAGCAGCTTGAGGGTGAGGGCCACGCGGGCCTCGGTGGGCAGCACGGGGTGGCAGGCGGTGAACATGAGGCGCAGCAGCTCGTCACCCAGCACCGCGTGCTCGCGCTGGCGGTCGAGGTCGTCGCTGAAATCGGGCACCACGTGGGCCTGCTGGGCCAGCAGGTCGGCCCCCAGGTCCTGGTGCCGGGCATCGGCCATCTGGCGGTGGCGCAGGTGGTCCAGCGCGCGGTTCAGGGCGGTGGTCATCAGCCAGGCGGCGGGTTTGTCGGGCAGGCCGTCCTGGGGCCAGCGCTCCAGGGCGGCCACCAGCGCGTCATGGGCCAGTTCTTCGGCCACGCCCAGGTCGCGCACACGGTGCATCACCGCCGCCACGACGCGGGCGGACTCGATGCGCCACACGGCGGCCAAGGTGTCGTGAACGGCGCTGCGCACGCGGCCCGCTCACATTTGCGCGGGGGCGGCGGCTTCGTCCATCCAGAACACTTCCCACTGGTGGCCGTCCAAGTCGGCAAAGCCGTGCTGGAACATGAAGCCGTGGTCCTGCGGCGCGTTGGGTGTGGTGGCCCCGGCGGCCACGGCCTTGCGCACCACCTCGTCCACCTCGGCCCGGCTGTCCACCGACAGGGCCAGCAGCACCTCGGTGGCCTGGTGGGCGTTGCAGATGGGTTTGGTGGTGAAGCCCTGAAAAAAGGGCTCGACCAGCAGCATCGCGTAAAAATTTTCGCCGATTTCGAGGCAAGCCCCTTGCTCGTTGGTGAAGCGGGGGTTGAACGTGAGGCCCAGGGCCTCGAAGAAGGCCCGCGAGCGGGCCATGTCCTGGATGGGCAGATTGACAAAGATCTGGCGGAACATGGGCAAGCTTCCTTTCAGGTGCGGGGAAGGCCGTCGAGGGCCTTCATTTGTTGCAACGCGTCGCTGGGCGGGAACTCATCCAGCTCGATGAGCTGGCGCAATTCGATCACCGCTTCCTTGCCCTTGCCTGCGGGGTTGGGAAAGCGGCGGCTCCATTCCATGGCTTCCTCGCGCGAGCGCACCTGGATCAGTGTGTAGCCAGCAATCAGCTCCTTGGCCTCGGCAAACGGCCCATCGACAACGGTGCTGCCGCTCGCGTTGTAGTGAATGCGCCAGCCGGTGCGGCTGGGGTGCAGACCGCTGCCATCCAGCAGCACGCCTGCGCGGGCCAGTTCGGCGTGGTAGGCCGCCATCTCGGCCATCAGCTCTTCAGGTGCTTCGGGGGTGACTTCGGCCTCGAACTCGGGGCAGCTTTTGACGATGATCATGAATCGCATCGGGGTCTCCTGGTGCGTTCAGGCCTGGCAGGCGGGCGGGGTCATGTCGGGTTGCAGCATGCTGTTGTGGTTGCCCTCGGTGTCGCGGAACACCACGTACAGGCCCACGCCGGGAATGGCCATGGGCTCGCCCAGCACCTCGCCCCCTGCCGTGCGCACGCGCTGCATGGCCGCCTGCACATCGTCCACCCCCACCACCACCGAAGGGTGCTGCATGGGCATGGCCGGGTCGTGCGGGTACATGCCGCCGTGGATGGCCCCCAGCGCCGCGTCCGGGGGCAGGCCGGGGCGGGGCCCCGGTGGCGCGGTGGTGACCAGCAGGTAGTGGCCCATCTCGGGGCCCAGCATTTGCGGGGCCCAGCCGAACGCGGCGGCGTAGAAGCGGGCGGCGCGTTCGCGGTCGCGGTAGGGCATTTCAAAGTGCACCACGGGGCACATGGGAACGGTGGCGGGGGTCATGCGGCATCTCCTCAAAGGGTGGGGGTTGGGTTCACACCCAACACGACGAAGCAGCCTGCGTGTTTTCGACAGGCTCAACCCCCGTGAAAACCCTGATCAGCCCCGGCTGTCGTCGAAGCAGGGGGCCAGCGCCCGCACTTCCACCGTGCACCACTGCGCCGCCGGACAGGCGTGGGCCCAGGCAATGGCCTGCTCGCGGGTCACGTTTTGCAGCAGGAAAAAGCCGCCGACCATTTCCTTGGCTTCGGCAAACGGACCGTCCACGGCCAGGGGTTTGCCCTGGGCCTGCGAGACGCGCACCGCCGAATCGAGCGACGCCAGCGATTCCACCGCCTTGAGCTGACCCGCCGCCGCCAGCTGTTCACCGAAAGCGACCATGGCCGCGTAGGCGGCGCGTCCCTCGGCTTCGGTGCGGGTGGCGCGCTGGCCAACGGGTTCGTGGATCAGGAGCATGTAGGACATGGGGGCAAACCGGCGACCGGCCCGTGGCAACGACAAAGCCACAATGGTGCCATGAGCCGCCTGCCCACGCCCACCCTGTCCCTTCGCCACTACGGTGCCGCCCCCGGTGGGCACGTGCACGACCACTTTCAGGTGCTGTGGACGCTGGACGGGGTGCTGGAGCTGGAGGTGGACGGCCACGGCCTGGCCTTGCCTGCCGGGGGCGGCCTGGTGCTGCGCCCGGGCGAACGACACGATTTCGAGTCGCGCCAGGGCAGCCGCTGTCTGGTGCTGGACACGCACGATGCCTCGTGGCACCACCGCCCGCTGCGCACCGCCCACACCCAGGCCACCCACCACCTGGCGCACCACCTGGCCACGGCGCTGACCCGGCAACTGCCGGTGTCCACCGAGCTGGGGGCCGCCCTGCTGGCGCAGACCTGGGGCCTGGACTCGGCCCCGGCACGGCCCCGGCGCGAGGTGGACTGGACCGCCCTGGCCGCATGGGTGGGCCAGCGGCTGGCGCAGCCCCTCGCGGCGGCCGACCTGGCCAGGCACGTGCACCTGAGCGAAAGCCAGTTTCGCGCCCGTTGCCTGGCGGCACTGGGCTGCACACCCATGGCCTGGGTGCGCCAGTTGCGCCTGGCGCGTGCCCGCAGCCTGCGCCAGGGCGGCATGGCTGTGAGCGACGCCGCACGGCTGGCGGGCTACGACTCGCCATCGGCCCTGACCGCCGCGCTGCGCCGCGAAGCCAGCCACCAGACAAGCGTCTGGCGACGATGCACCGGCGGCGCGGGCACCTGAGTGCCGATAAGCTGCGCGCCATGAAACCTTCCCTGTATGCCGACGGCCTGGCACTGGCCGCCATTGCGCTGTGGGGCACGTTGGCGAGCCTGGGTGTGTCCCTGGCCCATGTGCCCCCGTTTTTGCTGACCGGCCTGTCGCTGCTCATCGGCAGCCTCATTGCGCTGCCCCTGTCACGTTTCCGCCTGTCGCAGTGGCGGGTGCCCGGTGCCACGCTGCTGCTGGGGGTGTATGGCTTGTTCGGGTTTCACTTCCTGCTGTTTCTGGCGCTGCGCCACGCACCACCCGTGGAGGCCAACCTGGTCAATTACCTGTGGCCGCTGGGCATGGTGGTGCTGGCACCGTTGCTGCTGCCGGGCATGCACATCCACTGGCAGCACGTGGGGGCGGCGG
>Ga0209066_10002029_pt1 | contig 25515 bp, 23 predicted proteins | sample All_14_2_FD_187198 | JGI IMG/M metagenome (GOLD analysis project Ga0209066, IMG submission 187198) | Freshwater microbial communities in response to fracking from Pennsylvania, USA - Allegheny Zone_MetaG_DW_15 (SPAdes) (version 2) ... | reverse complement strand
TCGAAATGGTGAGCGTGTCACCTGATTTCCATGCCCGGTTGATGGTGGCGTAGCCGAGTCGGGACGGTTCCGGTTTGCACGGTGCGTGATTGACTGCACATGTGATGGTCTCGGCCCAGCGTGGTGTCCGGAATTGAAAGGCGAACGCGACAGGCTCCGAACAGGTGAACGACAGTTTGACCTCGCCGGAATTCGGGTAGGTGGTCTCCTGTTTGATGGTGACGGACTTGCCGTTTACGGTGAATGCCGCGTCGGATCGGGTGAACAGATTCAGGGCAATGCCGCCGTCTGCGGTGCGGTAGTAGACTTTCTGCGGTAGCTCTGCGACCGCACGCCGGAAGTTTCCGTTGCAGCAGAAGGTGTCGATGTTTTGGAAGCTCCGTTTTCCCGTGAACGGCGTGAAGTAGCAAATGCGCCGTCCGTCCGGGGACTGCGCCGCAAACAGGGCATTGTAGATGGCCCGTTCCATGATGTCCCCGTACCGCATGTCGCCATCGAGCCTCATCAGACTGTCGATCCAGCGGAGCAGGTAGGCTGTCACACAGGACTCCTCGACAGACCCGGTCCCATCCTGATTGTACGTGAAATGTTCACCCTGGGACGTGGAGCCGGTGACCAGCAGTCCGCCGCGTCCCTGTTCGAAGAGCTCCTGCTTCATCCATTGGCTTTTTTTCAGGTAGTCTTCGCCGCCGATCAGCCGGTAGAGTTCCGTGTCGGGATACAGGTGGGACAACATCACGTAGACGTGGTACCGGGCTTGTGAAATGTTCCTTTCCCAAGCGTCGTACGGTTTCAGGTAGTACCAGTGCGGCTCATATTGCAGACGCTTTGCGAACTCCAGGTACTGCGCCTCTCCGCTGACACGGTACAGTTCTTCGAAGGCCTCGGTGATTCCTGCGATGGACGTGCCGGGAGGTATGATGTGTTCGCCGTTCTCGTTGGCGGGAAACATCCGCATGATGTAGTCCGCCATGATTTTTGCGTCCGCCAAGGATTGGGGGGCTCCTGTGGCCCGGTAGTCACGAACCAGCGCCAAGGTGAGGTACTCCTGTTCGTGAAGGATCCAGTTGACCACGTTCTGGTGGTTGTTGGGCTCGACGTTCCAGAACCCTTGGTATCCATCCGGATCGCGCGCGCCGCGCAGTTGGCCCATTATGTACTGGGTCCGTTCTGCCACTCTAGGTTCACCGGTGTATTGGGCGAGCAGACTGCCAGCGTCCAGTACTTTGCCGATACCGTAGTAGATGCAGTTCTTGTCTCCCCGATCCGTCCGGTTCTTGAATTTGTCCAGCCAGTCCCGGTCCAGGTTGAGAACCATGAAGTTCTTTTCGGTCAGGTCCATGATGCGCCGATCCAGCTCGCCCCCAGCCATTTCGCTATGCGTGAGCCTTACGGGAACGAGCTTGTCGCCGATGATCGGTTTGACGACATCCCTTTCATTCAACGCCCATGCGGTGGACGCGGAAACGAGTAGCAGGCAGAAACCCAGTCCTTGATTGTTTTTCGTAGTTTTCATCGTTCCCCTAACGCGGGTTACGCCCGCAGTCCAAACCGGAGTGGATCGTGGTGGAGTGTTTTTTTCATTTCTTGTACCCCAACGTGTCGAGTTGACGATCAAAACCGCCCGGCAATGGCGCGAGAGGTTTGTTCACGTCGTTCGACGCGTATCGCAGCAGGTTGACCAGCAGGCGTGCGGCAGCAGGATGGTGGGCAAGCTGATTGCGGATGTTGAGAGAATTCAGCACGAAACGGCCTGCGCCGAACGGGTAGACGGCGAGCATCAAGCCTGAGTCGTAGTCCTGCGAGGCTTTGACCGCGCCTGCGACGGCTTCGGCGGGAGGCTCTTGTCCCGCGAACACCACGTCGGGAATCAGCTCGCGGTAAAAAGTGTAGTCCATCAGTCCGCCAGACGGGAGGCCATCAAAAATCGGGTGTTGTTTCGACCATTCGTCTTTGAGGTAGAGCCAGCCGCGGATCTGTTTTATCGAGCCTTTCTTTTCTAAGGGTAACCAAGCCGTGGCCAGGTCTCCATGGGCGAAGACCTCCGGCGAGAGGAAGACAACCGTGGACCCTGAGGCGACCCGTGCCGCGAGATCGCGGAAAGCAGCCACGCCGCCGGGTGCGAGCGGCTTCGGGCCGGCAAGGATCGTTTCGCGCTGCGTTGGTGAGCCGGGGATGTAGGGGCGTGTGCGTATGCCCCGTTGGGCGAGCCACTGCGCCATCTGCGGATCACTGTCCCAGAGCGTCACTTCTTTGTCGATGGAGGGCAGGTCAGACGGGTCGCTCACAAAGAAGGAGACCGGTGTGCCCGCTGCCGCCGCGCCGCGCTCAAAGGTCGCCATGAAACGGTATTCACCCGCCGGGCCATCGATCACGACGTCTTCGGCGAACTTCAGTTGCGCAAAGGGTTGTTCGTTAGTCGTTCCGCGCGGAGGAATGGTGACCGTGATGGTCCTGTCAAGAATACGGGTCATTCGGGGGCCGATCACCTGCAGCCGCGCAGGGTAGTCGCCCGGCGCCAGGGCGTCTTCATTGGCGAGCACACCTTCCAAATGGACCTTGCCGCCTTTGAAAAGGTGCGCGGGTTCGGCAAAGAGGCACCAGCGCAGCGGATACCAGCCGTCGAAAAGCGCGTCGATCGCGCCGGGCTTGAGTTCGCGGAAGAGGGTGGTGAGCCCCTCGCCGCACCAGACGTGGTCGATGGCGCCGGTCAGGTTATGGGCCACGATGTTTGGGTTGGACCGGATCGCGTTGAGGCACAACGTGCGCTGCCCCGCCATTTTCTTGAGGCTGTCCATGAAGAAGTCTTCCGGACGTGCGAACGTGTCGTCCAGACGCCAGGCGACCCAGTCGGCGAGAAAGCGGTCGAGCTTGTCGCGAAGATAAACGGCATCTTCGGCGTAATCGGCCTGTTCCTGCTCGAAGTGGCGGACGGCGCGCCACAGATCGACGGCGCTGCCGATGCCGTATTCCGAGAAGAAGAGCGGTTGGCCTTTGTCGCCGCCGCGCGTGCGCACGTTGTGGATTTCGCCAGCCGAGCAGGGAACCCGCGGATAATTATGCTGGTCGCTCAGCGTATCTTCCCAGAGGAGCGAGCCAGGATTCGAGAGAGTGCCGATGACGGGGACCTTTTCGGCGAAACGTTTGCGGGAGTCCTCTTCGCTCAGGAAGGGCTGGAACGACGGAGCGTTAAGGGCGGTGAGCCAGCCGTAAGTCCAGACGCCGGACGGATTGACCGAGTCGGTGAAATCGGCGGTCGCGTCGTAGGATTTCTGCTGTGTGCGGACAACGAGTCTCAGCCCCGTAGTGTCGCCGCCGAAATCGCCGTTTCCTGTGCCGACGGCGAAGTCGAACGTGTCGCCTTTGGCGGCCGCGACGGTTTTGTGGAACGTTGCCGCATTTGTCAGCCCGTTGAGGTTCAAGAACGAATCGAAAATCGGTTTGCCGTTGTGCAGCACATGCACATCCGTCGTAGTCCGTCCCGCAAGGCCCACGAACGAGACGTCGATTTCCGCGTCGCCGGACTCGGGAACGGTCCATCGGATTGCTCCGAACTCATTTTCCGGGCCAGGGTGAAGTGCCAGATGACCGGAAGGCCACGTGATTCCTGCAGTTTGAACAGTGCCGGTTGCCGTGTTGACGGCGACCCAAGGTTCGTGTCCCTCGTGTTCTGCCCACAATTTGAAGCTGGTCGCTTGGCCGATCCGTTTACGTCTGGGGCTCAGATCCCAGCGGCCGCTGCTCAGGATCACCATGCGGTCCGGATCGAGGCTGCGCACGAGCGGCAGCATGGCGGCGGCGTGACGGAAGGTCGGACCGTTATGGGTCTCATTGAGAAGTCCCCACGTGACCACGCTCGGGTGGCTACGGTCGCGGACGATTATCTCGCGGACAGCCGCATCGAAGCGAGCTGGCATATGTTGTGAAGGAGTGATGGGCCAGGCGGCATAGGATTCCTCGTAAACCATGAGCCCGACTTCATCGCAGAGATCCAGTTGGGTGGGGGTCGCGGCGCCCCAGATGAAGCGGACCATGTTGAACCCCATGACCTTCATGTTCAACATGTCGCGACGCAGCATGTCAGGGTCGCGGGGGAACTGCAGTCCGATGGGGAAGTGGTTGCAGGTGTGGGCCGATTTCAGGAAGAGACGTTTGCCGTTCAGACGGAAATAGCCGTCGGAGAACCGGAAGTCGCGGAATCCGCAGCGCACCGACCGCTCGGCGAAGTCGGGAGAACCGCTTACTGTAACGCGAGCCGTTACGCGGTACAGGAAGGGATCGTTCAAGTTCCAGAGGTGTGGCGAGTGGATCGGAAGTTCAGCCTCCACTTGCGAAACGCCTGGAGGAACGTCACGGTCGGTTGCGAGGGTTGCCAGCGTTTCGCCGCTTCGGGCCGAAGCCGCGGACAGATCGGCATGTATTTTTTTTGCGGAGCCCGTCGCGTTGCGGACGGCGAACAAGACCTTGATTTTTCCGGAATCCGATTTGAGCGTGGGATTGGCGAACACGTCCTCTACGTAAACGGGGGGGACGCAGATCATTTCCACGCTTTCGGTGATGCCGCCGTGGTTGAAGCTGCCTCCCGCCACGAAATTGCCGCCCTGTTTACAGCGTTTGGCGGTTTGGGATAGGCGTACACCGTCGATCGGACTTTCAGTGGGGTTGAGGACGCGGACGGTCAGACGGTTGACTTGGCCCGGTTTAAGGGTGTCGGTCACGTCTAGCGTGAACGGGGTTTCGCCGCCCTCGTGACCGCCCACGGCGACACCGTTGACCCACACTTCGGCGAGATAATCCACTTGTCCGAAACGGATCAGGGTTCGTCCCTTGTTGTAAGGGTTGGACGGTGCAGGGAACTCGCGCACATACCACGCCACGCCGTGATAGCCAGGAAAAGCATCTTGAATGATCCACGGAACTTTGACGGGTTTTGCGCCCGCAAGTTTCGTTTGCTGGAACCAGTTCTGTTCCCGGCCGACGTTCGCCGGGTCGGTCGTCAGCGTCCAGGTGCCGTCGAGTGAAATCACATTGCTCTCGTCGGCGCCACAAAGAGATGCCGAAGCGGCAAGTGCGATCAGTGCGGCGAGTGCCCCATGTAACGGGTGCGGCAGAAAATTGGCCATCGTGAATTCCTTTCGATCCGTCGTGTTCCCCCATATTCGTTATGACAATACGCTATGAAGCCTTCGCGTAGAAGTCAGATTTGCGCAAAATTAATATCATAAAAACGCAAGTTTCGTTTCTCGGAGAGGTCTTTCTGTGGTATAAAACCGCTTCGATGAAACAAGTTAGGTCCAAGATGCCACAGGTGGCCTTATTGCTGCCGACCTCGATTAAGACCTGCCGTGAGCTGTTGCGCGGTATCCTGCAGTTTGTGCATTTGCATGGACCGTGGGCCGTTCACATCATCGAGGGGCGCGATGGCGAACAGAAACTGTTTCGTCCAACAGAGTGGGGGTGCACGGGGAGCATTGTGGATTTGAGTGACCGGCACCATGCCGCACGGCTGTTGATGGCCAACGTGCCGACGATCATCACCAACCCGCCGGACGAGGCGCTCGATCCCGCGAACCCGCTCTCCCGGCTCAGCCGCGTGGTGTGTGACAATCGGCCGATCGGAAATTGTGCCGCTGAATATTTTCTCGAGCGCAAATTCCGCCATTTCGCGTTTGTGGGGCAGGTCAACGACGCGGCATGGTCGGAGGAGCGCCGGGGCACGTTCTGTGAACGATTGGCGCAAGACAAGTTTTCCTGTATAGTGTACCCACGACTTTCTCTTTCGGCCCGCAAAGACTTCGGCCGGGAGCAGGAGGCTCTCTGCGACTGGCTAAAGGCTTTGCCGAAGCCTGTCGCGATTCTGGTCGCCAACGATGTGCGGGCCCGGCAGGTGCTCGACTCCTGTCTTAAGGCGGGATTGGCCGTTCCTCAGGAAGTTGCGGTTTTGGGGGTGGACAACGACGAGATGCTCTGCGAAACCACCAATCCGCAAATGTCGAGCATTCAAATGAACACGGAACAGGCCGGTTTCGAAGCGGCCCGCGCACTCGATGGAATGATGCACGCAAATCGTCGGGGGGCGCAGCGGCAGACCGTCATCACCTATGGGTTCTCACATCTCGTGACGCGTCGCTCGACCGAGACGGTGCAAATCGCCGACATGCTGGTCGCCCGTTCGCTGGAGTTCATACGCATCAATGCGGGCATCACCGTAACAGTCGATGACCTGGTGCAGGACTTGCGCGTTTCGCGTCGCTCGCTTGAGACGCGTTTCAAAGCGGTGATGGGGCGCACCGTTTATGCTGAAATCATGCGGGTGCGTTTGGAGCGCGTCCAAACCCTGCTGCGGGGGACGGTGCTAACCGTCGAGGCGATCGCAGACAACTGCGGCTTCGCCAGTGCCAGCCATCTCGGAACGGTTTTCCGGCAGCACTTTGGCGTGACGCTTTCTGCTTTCCGTCGGCAGGTGCATGAGAGACGGAGATGACGGAAGTCGGGCGTGGCTCCATGCGGACTTGCGAAGCGGGGGGGGAGTTGTCATAATAACCCCACTTTTTACGAACGAAACGGGTTTTACGTGATGGACTTAGACGAAGTTAAAGGCAGGCTGGATACGTTGCGTGCGGGTCTCGACGAGATGCGCGGGTATCTTGATATCGAGAATCGCCGTGCGCTTTTAGTCGGCCTTGAGGCCGAGGCGGCTCGACCCGAGTTCTGGAACGACCAGAACTCGGCAAAAGAGGTCATAGCCAAGACCAATGCGCAGAGGGCTTTTGTGCGTCCGTTTGAGGAGCTCATTCGTCTGTTGGACGACGGGGCGCTGATGGTGGAACTGGCTGAGGCTGAGGAAGAGGGTGTGCAGCGCCAGCAGGCCCTGTCCGACATTGTGAATACCTGCGACAAGGCTGATGCCGTGATCTCCAAGCTGCGCTCGCAGTCGCTCCTGGGCGGTAAGCTCGACGCCTGTAACGCGTATCTCACGCTGCACTCAGGGGCGGGCGGAACGGAGTCGTGCGATTGGGCCGACATGCTTTTCCGGATGTACCGCATGTACTGTGAGGACAATGGTTTCGAAATTGAGGTGTTTGACTCCCAGCCGGGTGAGGAAGCCGGGCTCAAGTCGGTCACATTCCTTGTTTCCGGACCCTACGCTTACGGGTATCTGAAGGCGGAGCGAGGGGTTCATCGTCTGGTTCGCATCAGTCCGTTCGACGCAAACAAGCGACGGCACACCTCGTTCAGCTCTCTGGACGTGGTGGCCGAGCTGACGGATGAGGTCGAGATCGAGATCAAGGATGAGGATCTGCGCGTGGACACTTACCGGTCGGGTGGTTCAGGCGGCCAGCATGTGAACAAGACCGATTCGGCGATCCGTCTGACGCACTTGCCGACGGGCATTGTTGTGGCGGTGCAGTCCGAGCGGTCACAGCACAAGAACCGCGCCAAGGCTATGAGCATGCTGAAAGCCAAGTTGTACGAGTACCACGAGGACAAGAAGCGCAAAGAGATGGAGCGCTTTTACGGTGAGAAGGGCGAGATCGCTTGGGGTAGTCAGATCCGTTCGTACGTTTTCCAGCCGTATACGATGGTGAAAGATCATCGGACGGACGAGCAAACCTCAAATGTACAGGCGGTGATGGATGGACATCTTCAGCCGTTCATCGAGGCCTACCTCAAGCAGAACGCGGTGAAAGCGTAATTGGGATGTCTGTCGGTAAGGCATTTTGACTTTTAGAAAGTGAGACTTAGTTGGGTAGGCGAGACGCCTGCCGGATGGGACATGCGATGACTTTTGAACAAGCCAAGCAGGTGCTGGAAGTAAATGGGCAGGGACGCGTGTTGCGTTTCTGGGAGAGGTTGGATGAGCGTGGCCGGGCTGCGTTGTTGGATCAGATCGAGGGGTTGGATTGGGCGAGTCTTGCCCGGATGAAAAGTTTGTTGAAGGCGAAGGCCGCGGCGGTCACGGCTGTTTCGGAGCCGGTGGCGCCTGAGGTTGTGGAATTGACGCCGGAAGCTCGGATAGCAGCCTATGCCGTTGGTGAGACGGAACTCCGGGCGGGTAAAGTGGCTGTTCTCGTGGTTGCGGGCGGACAAGGTTCACGCTTGGGCTATGAGGGGCCGAAAGGCGCCTACTCGATCGGGCCTGTGAGCGGGCGCTCCCTTTTCTATTTTCACGCTCGAAAAATCGTGGCGCTCGGTCGGCGTTACGGGGTGCGCATCCCTTTCTACATCATGACCAGTGATGCGAATGATGCGGCCACGCGTGCTCACTTCGAAGAGCACGGTTTCTTCGGGTTGGACCGTAACGACGTCCGGTTCTTCATGCAGGGAATGTGGCCTGCATTGGATGAGGAGGGACAGATTATTTTGGATCAGCCGGGGCATATTTTCATGGGACCGGACGGTCACGGCGGAACCCTGACGGCGCTGGCCAAGAACGGCTGTCTGGCAGACATGGAGCGGCGCGGGATCAACTCGGTGTTCTACTTCCAGGTGGACAATCCCTTGATCGAGATCGCCGATCCGGCTTTTATCGGGGTGCATGTCTCGCGGCAGGCCGATATTTCGCTGAAGCTTTGCGCCAAGCGCGACCCGCGAGAGGGGCTCGGCGTAGTGGTGCAGCGCGATGGCCGCTACGAAATGGTCGAATACACGGAGCTGAGCGACGAGCAGTCCCACCGGCGTACTGCCAGTGGCGACCTGTATTTCAAATACGGCAGTGTGGCGATCCACGTCTTCTCGTTCGCGTTTATGAAGACCGAGGCCGGCAAGCCGATGCCGCTGCATATCGCGCATAAGAAGATACCGGTTTGTGCGGATGACGGCTCGGTCGTCAAGCCCGAGAAAAACAACGGGTTCAAATTTGAGAAATTCATTTTCGATGTGCTGCCGGACGCGACCACGGTCGTCAATTTGGCGTTTGACCGGGCGGAGGAGTTCTCGCCGGTTAAAAACGCGGCGGGCAACGATTCGCCGGCTACCTGTAAACACGATATGCAGGCCAAGTGGCTTCGTTGGTTCAAGACGGCGGGTGTCCAGGTCCCATTGGATGATTCCGGGGAGCCGGTGTTGCCGGTGGAGATTGATCCCGTTTATGCGCTCGATGTGACGGACCTGAAGAAAAGAGGCGTTTTGCTCAACGATGAAGGCTGAGGGCGAACGGGTGGCGTGTGCTCTGACGATTCGTCTCTTGATTGTATTTCGGAACGTGAAATAAGTAACCTGTAACTGTGGAGAATATGATGAGACCAGTGGTATTGATTATCCGTGACGGTTGGGGGCTCAATCCCCGCGAAGAAGGCAATGCGGTTTTTGCTGCGAAAACGCCGGTGGTTGACCGCCTGAAAACGCGTTATCCTTGGACGCGGTTGGCTTGCAGCGGCGAGGCTGTCGGTCTGCCTGACGGCTATCAAGGGTCAAGCGAGGTCGGCCATCTCAATATGGGGGCTGGCCGTGTGGTGATCCAAGAGCTGAAGCGCATCGATGATGGACTGAGCACGGGGGAGTTGTTTAAGTCGGAGAAGTGGGGTGCGCTGATCGCGAACTGGAAGAAGAATTCCAGCGCATTGCACTTCATGGGGCTTTTGCAGGACGAGGGTGTCCACGCTCATCAGGAGCATCTCTTCAAGCTGATGCGCCGTGCACGTTGCGAAAACCCGGCGGGGCGGATCGTGGTCCATCCGTTCCTGGACGGGCGCGACACGCCGCCGCGAAGCACGTTGGAATACCTTGCCCGGTTGGAGAAAGAACTGGAGGCTGTTGGAAACTGCACAATCGGAACGGTTCAGGGACGTTACTATGCGATGGATCGTTCCAAGAATTATGCGCTGACCGACACAGCCTACGCCTGTATCGTCCAAGCAGAAGGGCGTGTTGCCGATACGGCCGTGGCCGCGGTGAAAGAGTCATACGACAAAGATCAGACTCCGGACAAGACCCCGATGGTGGACGAGTATATTCCGCCGTACGTGATCGGTTCGTATGCCGGTATGAAAGACGGCGATTCGGTGATGCACTTCAACTATCGCCAGGACCGTGCGATCCAGCTCACGCAGGCGTTTGTGTGCGAGGACTACAAAGGTCTCCGCAAGGCACGCCCGAAAATTGTGTATCTGGGGTTCACGCGGTATTGGGACGAATTCACCCAATACCTGTTGGGCGCGATGGGGGGGGATGGCGGCATGGACAACCTGCTGGGCGAAGTGATCGCCAAGGCGGGATTGCGGCAGCTGCGCATCGCCGAGACACAGAAGTTTCGCCACGTGACCAGTTTCTTTAATGGAAAGTCCACCCAGCCCTACGCGGGCGAAGACCAGGTTGACGTGCCGGGGCGTTTCGACCCGGCGACGTTTGCCAGTCATCCTGAAATGGAGGCGTTTTTGGTGACGGAGGCGCTTCTGAAACGGCTGGAGCAGAATCCGTATGCCTTTGTGACTGTGAACTTCGCCAACGGTGATATGGTGGGCCATACGGGTGATTTCGATGCGGCTCGCAGGGCGGTCGAGGTTGTGGACACATGCATCGGGACGTTGTTGCCGCGGCTGCTTGAGCTTGACGCGCATGTTCTGATCACCGCTGATCACGGAAATTCTGAGCAGATGATCGACTATGTGACTGGCATGGTGAAAACAAGCCACACGCTCAACGACGTTGAGTGCATTTATGTTGCGAAAGACGCAGTGGGGGTCAAACTCGCGCCGGCGGGCAAGCTGTGCGATGTGGCACCCACGGTTTTAGCCTTGCTTGGACTGCCAATCCCTGCGGCGATGACGGCCGACAATCTCGTTGTGGGACGTCCGGACTGGGAGTAGGTGGGTGTTCATGCGGTCGATTCAGCCGGTTCGGTCGGCTGAATCGACCCAACCGATTGGCTGGGACCATGCGATTATTTTGTGTCATAGCGGTTCTTTTCGTTCAGAATGCGTTGGCTGTCGTCAAGTTCGACAACAGTTTTTACAGCGCGCGCAACCGTGAGCGCTCTGTGCGCAAGTCGACTTCTCTGATCATCCTTCATACGACCGAGGCGCCTTCGCGGAGCGCGTTGCGGAAACTGAGCGATCTGGGCGAGTGCCACTACTGCATTGACGAGGCCGGGCAGGTCTATCGGATCATCGATCATCGGCGAGAGGCTTACCATGCCGGACGAAGCATGTGGAACGGGCGTGCCAATGTGGACGAGTTTTCGGTAGGCATTGAAGTCTGCGGATATCACAACAAGCCGCTGGCGGCGGCGCAGTATCAGTCGTTGTCCGCTTTGATCGCTGAATTGAAGTACATTTATAAGATTGCTGACTACAATGTGTTGGCGCATTCGCATGTGGCGTACGGAGCGCCGAACAAATGGCAGAAGCGCAGCCATCGCGGGCGTAAGCGCTGTGGCATGATGTTTGCCTTGCCCTCTGTTCGGACAAGGCTGAATCTCAAGACACGGCCATCGTCGGATCCCGATGTGAAGGCGCGGAGGCTGGTTGTTGCAGATGCTTATCTTGACCAAGTGTTGTACGGATCCGTGCAACAGAGGCGCGCCGTCGCTTCGTTGAGTGCACAGCCCTCGAATGTGATCGGCAAGGGGAACGGAGCCTGGGATATCGCCCGTGACGCTTATGATGATCCGACGACGCTCTACATCTTCCCTGACGGGAAGCAGAAGCGTGGTCATCAGCTTGCGAATTTCAAGTTGTTGCCCGTCGGAACGAAAGTTGTCGTGAATGCTTTGGCGGACAACCGGCCGGATAAGTTTCAAGTGATTGGAGACAACGGCAAAGCCCAGGATATCGCGGGCGACGAGGTTCTCAAGGCATCGACCATCTATGTTTACCCGGACGGACGTTATTTGCGGGGTAGCCAACTAGGTGCGGAGGGGGTGCTCAAGTTGCCGTACGGGACGAAAGTGCTCGTCGGTTATGCCGTGGGGGGGCCGATCTCGAGCAGTCGTCGGCCCACCGCGATATGCGGTTCCCGATGGTGTTCGCCTGACACCTTTTTCCTGATTTCAGGTGTGCTGATCCCCGGCAATAAGGTGAACGACGTAAAGATCCCGGTCGGCACGATGATGTTCATTAAGAATTGAACGCCGATCTTATGCGAAAACGATGGCTTAGAGGGGGCAGCGTTTTCGCGTGGCTTCTATGATCGCTTCCGGATCGGCCATGCGCCCCTTGCCGGAAGTGCCGCAGGCGAGATCGCCGATGCCTGCATCCACAAAGGTCGCGCCGCGTGCCGTCAGCGTGGCGAGATTTGCCTGAGTGGCCGGGTGTTCCCACATCCCGGTATTCATCGCCGGAGCGATCACCAGCGGCGCGCGCGTGGCGAGTGCGGTCGCGGTCAGCATGTCGTCGGCCAGGCCGTGTGCGAGCTTCGCGATCACGTTGGCGGTGCACGGCGCAATGACCAGCACATTGCAGCGCTCGGCGAATGAAATGTGGCCGGGAACCCACTCTTCCGGCTCGTCGAACAGGTCGATCGACACCGGGTTTCGCGAAAGCGTCCGGAAGGAGAGCGGCGCGACAAAGCGCGTGGCTGCTTGCGTCATGATGACATGGACGGTATGGCCGTCTTTAACAAAAAGACGCGTCAGCTCGCACGCTTTGTAGGCGGCGATCGAGCCGGTAACGCCGAGTAAGATCGTGGCCATTTGCTTGTCTCCTATAGAGCCATCTGTGCGGCCCGGGCAGGTCAGATCAATTCCGCTTTGACATTAATGATGTCGCACAGCCGCGTGAAGGCGGCGTGGAGATCGTCATTCGTCACTTGATACATGTACTCGTTCGCCCGAGCCATTTCCTTTTCCGCATTGCGGATGCGCTTTTCGATGACCGCTTGGGAGTCGGTGCCCCTGTGCTCCAGCCGCGCCAGCAACTCTTCGATGGATGGCGGATTGATGAAGATGTCGATGAAGCCCTTTTTCATCGGGTCGTCGTCAGGTAACGCGGCGACATAGTCGCGGATTTGCTCTGCGCCGGCGACATCGATGTCGAGCAGGACGCACTGGCCCTCGCGCAGGACCTCATAAATGGGGGCTTTCAGCGTTCCATAGTAGTTGTCATGGACCTGGGCATACTCGAGAAACCGATTCTCGGAAATATACTTTTTGAAGGTCTCAAGCGAAAGAAAATGGTAATCGACGCCGTCTTCTTCGTTAATGCGGGGCTTTCGCGTAGTGCAGGAGACGGAGTAGCATATTTCCGGATAGTTTTGCAGCAAAAGGTCACACAATGTCGTTTTTCCTGCACCGGAGGGTGCCGAAAGCACAATAAAAAGGGGTTTCATCACCAGTCTCCTAAAAAATCGATATTCCGTAGTGTAACGGGTTGGTGCGGTGTAGGCAAAGCGGAAAATCAGTTTGCCGACGGGCAGACAGCCCGCAGCGGACACGCGGGACAGTTCTGTTCGCGCGCGTTACAGAAATCGCGCCCCAAGAAAATAAGGTTTACGTGAAGAGACACGGGGTCGGTCATGGGGACAAACGCTTGCAGTGCGTCTACGCCCCTTTTGTGCGGTGCGGATCCCTTTTGGTCCGCGAGCCAACCAAGGCGTTGCGAAAGCCTCCAGATGTGGGTGTCGACCGCAAAGACTGGCGCGTGCAGGCCGAACATCAGGAAGCAGCGGGCGACTTTGACGCCTATGCCAGGCAGTGAGACAAGAAAGGCCTCCGCCTCGTCAACGGGCATGTGGCGCAGGGGGGCAAGGGTCACGCGGCCGAACCGTTTCCGGATGAGACTCCAAGAAGCTTTGATGTCGGAGGCGCGTCGTTTGGCGAGTCCGACGCCATGCAAGGGCACAGCCAGGTTATCCGTTGATGTCTCCGGTATCTTCCGGTGATGCGGAAACAGCAGTTTGAATGCGCGGAAAGCCGCTTCACAGGCGGGGGTTGTCGTGCGCGTGCTGAGCATAAAATAAAGCAGTTCATCAAGTAGGTGAGGCTTTTTTCTGATTCGGAACGGGCCGTAGTGTGCGAGCAGAATCCGATCCACGATGTCGGGTGGGGCAAGGATCGTCCCGAACGCGGTTGAGTGAGGTTTCATGCTTGAAAACGTAGCGTTTCCCACCAGTCGGGGCAAGGGAAAGATGCGGCTGGACAAAAAATATTGGCGGTCTTTTGCAAAGATTAAAACTATGGTAATATTGATTTGTCAAACGAGTGAAGACCCTACGAGGAAGGATTTTTGAATGGAGCACGCATATGCGGTGATCTTGGCGGGCGGAAGTGGTGAACGGTTCTGGCCGTTGAGTACAAAGGCCCGGCCCAAACAGTTCATTTCCCTGTTTGGCGGTCGACCCCTCTTGTCGCTGGCGGTCGAACGATTGCAGGGATTGGTCCCGCCAGACCGGATCATCATTATCACGGCAGACCGGCTGGTCGAGGATACGGCGGCTGCGGCGTGGAATGTGCCGCGCGGCAACATTATTGGGGAGCCGTGCAAGCGCGACACCGCTCCGGCGATCGCTGTGGCAAGCGGGTGGGTGCGGCGGCGTGATCCCGAGGGGATCGTGTGCATCCTCACGGCGGATCAACTCATGAGCGACGTCGAGACGTTCCGGCTGACCCTGGCCGATGCCATCCGGGTGGCCAGCCGGGATGAGGTGATCGTCACCATGGGCATCCAGCCCGACTATGCGGCGACCGGGTTTGGGTACATTGAGGCTGGGGACGCACTGGAGACTCGCACGGTGACGCTTTTCAATAAGGCGAAACGGTTTGTGGAGAAGCCGGATGCCTATACGGCGGCGCGCTATGTGGAAAGCGGAAAATACTATTGGAATGCCGGTATGTTTATTTGGAAGACCTCCACTATGGGCAAAGCGCTTTCTCAGCATGCGCCGGAGTTGGCACAACTCAGTGACGATGTGGCTCATGTTGAGGGTGCCGGCGAACTTGATGCGTTATTGCGTCGGGCATACCCGTCGCTTCGTGCCATCTCGATCGATTACGCGGTGATGGAGCACGCCCAGAATATTGTCATGGCGCGCGGGGCATTCGGTTGGGATGACGTTGGGTCGTGGCCTTCGGTCGCCGGACATTTTTCTGCGGACCTTGACGGAAATGTGGTGATCGGATCCTGTGAACAGATCGAGGCGCAAAACAACATCGTTGTTTCTGAACACCGTCTGACTGCGCTGATCGGTGTGAGGGGACTGGTGGTTGTCCAGTCGGAGAACGCCACGCTGATTTGTCCCAAGGAGCGTGCCGAAGAGGTGAAAAAACTGCTGCGGCGCATCGCCGATAGGCCAGACGGCGAGAAATACGTCTGAATTATGTCAACGACTGCCGAGAACTCCCCGCGCCGTTTCAAGCTGACGGTCGCGTACGACGGTACCGCTTATGCGGGCTGGCAGGTGCAGCCGCACCACAGCAGCGTGCAGCAGGTGATCGAGGAGGCCTTGTCCAAGATTGTCGGGCACCCTGTGAAAGTCCATGGTAGCGGGCGCACCGACCAGGGAGTTCACGCGCGGGGTCAGGTTGCGCATGTGGACCTGTGTTGCCGGCTGAACGCGGAGTCGGTGTGCCGCGCCCTGAACGCCCGGTTGCCGCTGGACATCCGGATACTCTCCGTGTCGTTGGCGCGCCCGGATTTCCACGCACGACGGTCGGCCGTCGGCAAGGAGTACCGGTATTTCGTCTGGAACAACGCCTCGGTGTTGCCCGACAAGCGGCTCTACACGGCGCACGTGTATCGGCCGCTCAATGTGGCCGCCATGCGTTCGGCGGCGCAGTTGTTTGTGGGCAAGCATGATTTCGCCTCTTTTACGGCTAACCCTCAGAGGGAGGTCGCGACCACAGTTCGTACCGTTTTTGCCTTTGCGGTCAGCAAGAAAGGCAAGGAGATCATGTTTCGCGTGAGTGGCGAGGGGTTTCTCTACAAGCAGGTGCGAAGCATGGTGGGGTTTCTTCTGCGAGTGGGTGAGGGCGCGGAAGAGCCCGAGGCTGTGCGTGAGCTGTTGGCCTCATGCGCGCCGCGTAAGGCGCGTGTGCCGTCTGCGGCCGCTCAGGGCCTGTTCTTGTGGCGGGTCTGGTATAATAAAAGGAGTTCATGATGCCTCGTACGAAAAGCACACTGAAGGGTGTTTCAAAACTCGGCAGCAAGAAGACGGTTTATGCCTGTCGTTATGATCCTGCGACGTTGGAGACTTTTACAAACAAGCACCGGGATGTCGACTACTGGGTGACGTTTACCTGTCCCGAGTTTACCTCGCTCTGTCCGGTGACGGGGCAGCCTGATTTTGCGACGATCACCATTCAGTATGTGCCCGGACGGAAGATGGTGGAGAGCAAGTCGCTCAAGCTGTATCTTTTCGGATTCCGTAATCGCGGCGATTTTCACGAGGACTGCGTGAACGTGATTCTCAAGGACTTGCGGGTTCTGATGGAGCCCAAATATATCGAAGTGTGGGGGCGCTTTATGCCTCGTGGCGGGATTTCCATCGATCCATACGTGAACTTCGGCCAGCCGGGCACGAAGTATGCCGAATTGGCCGACGAGCGGTTCCGCACGCATCATGGAATGCGGGCCTTAATCTGAAAACGGGGAAAACTGCCATGCGCGCCGATGCCCCGCCACAGGTAGGCGAAATCAGACGCCGCGTGTTTATGGCGCACGCGACGGCCGGTGCGGCTTTGCTTTTTACGGGCCGCGCAGAGGCGGTCGCGGCAGGTGAGGAAGTGAGGACACCCATGACGGCGAAAGATTTCCAGGATAAACTGCTGGCGTGTCTGGGTGGCGCCTGGCCGAAACCGTGTGAGTTAAAGCCCCGCCTGCGGGAGACGATCCGCAAAGCCGGTTATCGTATTGAATCCGTGTCCTACGAGGTTGAGCCGGAAGACCGCGTGCCGGCCTTGGTGCTGATCCCGGACGGTGTCGATGCGGCGCACCCGGCGCCGGCGGTGGCGGTTTGGCATCAGCACAATGGCGAGTGGCATTTAGGTAAAACGGAGCCTGCCGGGCTGGCCGGCAATCCGATGCATCATACCGGGGTTGCGTTGGTGCGCGAAGGGTATGTGGTGATTTGTCCCGATGCGTTGTGCTTTGAGGAGCGGCAGAGTCCGGACTTGAAGGCCGGAGACTTTGAGCGTTTCGAGTTTCTGCGTTATGTTTTGGCAGGAAAGTGTATGGCCTGGAAAAACATTCTGGATATGCGCAGGGCCATCGATTATCTGTGCCAGAGACCCGAGGTGGATCGTCGTCGTATCGGATGCTATGGACATTCGATGGGGTCAACGCACACGTGGTTGGTCGGTCCGTGGGAACCAAGGTTGAAATGTCTGGTATGCAACTGCTGCTTGCCCACTTACGCGGCGATTCAGCGTGCTCATCTCCTGCACTGCTTCCCGAATTTTATCCCCGGTCTGTCACAGTACGGGGATACGCCGGACATCGCCGCCCTGATTGCGCCGCGCGCGCTGCACATGAACTTCGGCGAGACCGATGGCGGGTCTCCCATCCACGAAGTCAGGTTAGGGATACAGCGGATCGCTTCGGCATATCAGGCGGCGGGGGCGCCTGGTCAGTTCAGCACCTTCATTGAGCGGGAGACGGGGCATGTCCTTTCGCCGGAGATGTGGCGACGGACGCGCGATTGGTTTGAAAAACAGCTGAAGGGATAAGGCGCGGGCTCAGACGGCCGGGGTGCCCCGGTCAGAAATGGAGGCTCGTGCCTGTAGGGAACATGTGCTATGAGAGATAAGCAGGCGTTGGTTATTTTTTCAGGCGGGCAGGACAGCACGACGTGTCTGGCTCAGGCGGTGAAGGACTACGGCAGGGGAAACGTGGCTTGCATCACGTTCCACTACGGGCAGAGGCATGGTTTGGAGGTCGAAGTGGCCAAGAAAATCGCGGCATACTTCGGCGTGACGGATCATAAGGTTATCAGCCTTGACTGGTACAACCAGGTGACGACCAATGCGTTGCTGGACCACGATCAGACGATCGGGACGGTTGCCGCTGCGGGTTGCCCTAACACGGTTGTGGATGGCCGCAATATGCTGTTCTTGCTGGTCGCCGCGATCTACGCGAAAAGCCGGGGTATCCGAGAACTGGTCATGGGTGTGTGCGAGACGGATTTCAGCGGATATCCTGACTGCCGGGACGTGTTCATTAAATCGTGCAACGTGACGCTGAACTTGGCGATGGCGTATGATTTCAAGGTGCAGACGCCGCTGATGGACCTGACGAAAGAGGCGACTTGGGCGTTGGCGGACAGGCTCGGAGTGTTGGACTATGTGGCGGAGAACACGCTCACCTGTTACAACGGCGTCATCGGGCAAGGCTGTGGTGAGTGCCCGAGTTGTGTACTGCGGCGTCGCGGGTATGAGGCGTATCTTAAAAACCGGGGGCTGGGATGTTAACGGTATCGAAACAATGTCTGTTTGACGCGGCGCATGTTCTGACGAACCATGCTGGCCAATGTAAGAACTTGCACGGCCATACCTACCGCGTCATTGTCGAAGTGGCGGAGGGTGCCGAGCGGCAGGATATGGTGATCGACTTCAAAGACCTCAAGCAGGTGATTCGGGAGGTGATTCTGGAACGGTTCGATCACGCGTTCATTTATAACCAGGCGAGCGTGAGCGAGTGTGAGATTGCGGATGTGATCGCGAAGCATGGCATGAAAAGCGTGGGGTTGCCGTTCCGGTCGACAGCCGAGAGCCTTGCGCGCTATTTCTATGAGGAGTTGTCTGAACGGCTCAATATTGTTTCGGTCAAGGTTTACGAGACACCCGAGTCGTGTGCGGAATACCGCAGAGGTTGAAACGCTATGCAGGATTCGTTGACATACCCGGTCGTGGAGATATTTCAGTCGTTACAGGGTGAGGGATACAATACGGGCAAAGAGGTCGTGTTTCTGCGTTTCGGCGGGTGTAATCTGGATTGCCCGTGGTGTGACACGGCGTTCCGTTCGTATGAGATGTTAGCCGAGGAGTGCGTGGTTGACCGTGTTGCCGCTTTTCGTCCAAAGGCGCTGGTCCTGACGGGAGGGGAACCTCTTGTCCAAAAGGGTCTCGAGGGGCTGTTGTCGCGTTTCAAAGAGCTCGGGTACTGGATTGGTGTGGAGACCAACGGAATGGTCGCGCCGCCGCAGGCGTGGTTGCGGCGCATGGATTATCTTGCGGTTTCGCCCAAAGCGTTTTATGCCTCCCTGTATGACGACGAACAGATGATTACGCGGGCGGACGAAGTGAGAATTGTTGTGGAAGGGGATGTGAGGGCCTTTTGCGAGGAGATGCGCAACCGGATTGAGGCCGCGCATTACTTTCTCTCGCCTTGTGAGCGCGAAGGCGTTTTCAATGTGGAAGAAACGGTCAGGCTCTTGGGCGAGTTGAACGATGGCAGGCGGAACGGCAAATGGTTGCTTTCGCTCCAGACGCATAAGCTGGCAGGTTTCCGGTAGGGGCCGATGTGTTTGCGGACGCTCTCAAAACAAAAAGACCGGCTTTTAGGCCGGTCTTCGTGTTTTTTATGGTAGGGGTGCAGGGACTCGAACCCTGGACCCAATGATTAAGAGTCATTTGCTCTACCAACTGAGCTACACCCCCATAAAGAGTGGAGCGAGTGATGGGGCTCGAACCCACAACCTCGACCTTGGCAAGGTCGCGCTCTACCAATTGAGCTACACCCGCTTCAAAAGAACGGGGCATAATTTATCAGAAGGTGATGGCACGTGCAATAGCAAAACGTTAACTTTTTTTAAGGATTAAAACGCGTGTCGGCGAGTGACTCCGCTCAGGTTCCCACATGACGCTTAAAGGCTGCGATCGAGAAATCCGTCAAGTCAGACAATACCCAGTCCGCAGAGGAAAGATCCTGCGGATGCGCGCATGGGCGGTTGAGCGCGACACACCACATGCCGGCTGCTTTGGCTGCTGTGACACCCGCGTTGGAATCCTCGAAGACGAGGCAGTTCGCTGGTGCGACGCCGAGCCGGTGTGCGCCAAGAAGGAAGCCTGCGGGCGACGGCTTCCCGGGCGAATAATCTTCGGCGCCGAGGACGAATCGCAAGGACTGCGTAATGCCCAACAGTTGTGCGGCCTCTTCCACGTCCGTGTGCGGTGAGCCTGAAACGATGATCACCGGATGTTGTTGTGCCAGCAGCTTGAGGAGTGCGGCGGACGAATGGATGATGACGCCGTCCCCTTCGTTGCGCAAGCGCAGGTAGTGGTTACGCAGCCCTTCGGCCATGAGATGAGAAGACGTCGTTGAGAGCGCCGGGAAGCGGGCGGTGATATCGCGGTAGATGTCCGTCCAAGAGCGTCCGTACACCATGTGCAGGACGGTCTCTTTATTGCATGGACACCGACGGTCTGCGAGATATGCGCTCATGGCCTCGGCCCACAGCAACTCCGTATCGACCAGCGTTCCGTCTAGGTCAAAGATGAAGGCGTCCAAGGTCATGATGTTGCGGTGCTGCAGCACTTTTTGAATTTCTTGCCGCTGCCGCAAGGGCAGGGATCGTTGCGCCCGATTTTCGGCTGGTCGCGGCGTACAGGGTCAGGCCCGAAAATCTTGCCGTCGATGAAGCGCCATTCGCCGTCGATTTTTGCGAACTCGGCGCGCTCGTGGTGATCGAACTTCGTGTCGTTCACCGAGTAGTGAGCGAGAAACTCCACGACGCCGGTGTCATCGTTCTCGAGGCCTCCCTCTTCGGCAAGGATCTCGATGCCAGTCCATTTGGCGGACTCGGCCCACTTGCGGCTGCTTTCGGCATCAAATTCCTTGCGGACTTTAGGGCCGGATGTTTTGTAAAGGTATTCGACAGACCCCATGGCGTAGGCGCAATAGCGCGAACGCATCAGGTCTCTGGCGGTTTTGGGCTTTCCGCGCTCCAGTAGAAAGGGCTCGCAACACGCCTCGAAGGTGAGACTGCTGCCGCAAGGACAAAGATTGCTCATATAAGAAAACCTCCGGTGAATCCGCGCCCGGCACCCTTGTGCAGTTTTAAATGGACGCATCAGGTGTGTAATTTACAGAAAGGTTTTCGCTACCGCAATGCTGAAAATCGGCATTTGGCTGGCTCAGACGCCTGTCGCTTAGGGGCTTGAGTGCGTGTTTCGGAGCGCATCGGCTCTCTCAATACCTTGGACGTAAGACTTCGAGTTGTGGAGGATTGACAATCGCGCAGTGATATAGGATGCTAACCCACAGTCTAGGTCGTTGTTAAATCCAATAATGAGAGGGATGTATGTCAAAAAGCGGGAAAAACATGAAACGTGTCGCAGTCGTAGGGTTCGGTTTCATGGGGCGCATGCATTACGGGCAATGGAAAAAGATTAAAGGCGCAAAAGTCGTGGCGTTGTGCGATAAGGACACCACACAGTTTACGGCACCTGTGAAGGGCGGAAACGTGACGGGTGCGGATGCCTCAACCGATTACAGTGACGCGGTCATCTACGATGATTTCGACCGGATGCTGGCAGAGGCTAAGCCCGATGTGATCTCGCTGACGTTGCCGACGACGCTCCACGTTCCGCTCACCCTCAAAGCCCTGCAGGCGGGCGTGAGTGTGTTGTGCGAGAAACCGATGTCGCTGAACGCTGCAGAGTGCGACAAGATGGTGAAAGCGGCGCAGAAGGCGCCCAAAGGGGCCAAGCTGATGATCGCGCAATGCCTGCGTTTCTGGCCGTGCTACGTCTATCTCAAGAAGCTGGTGGATAGCAAAAAGTATGGCAAGGTGGTTGCGGCCTCGTTCCGTCGTTTGAGTGCGCCTCCCGGATGGGGTAAGGGCAAAAGCTGGTTTGCCGACGAAAGCAAGAGCGGAGGTGTCGCGCTGGACCTGCACATCCATGACACGGACATTGTCAATTTCCTGTTTGGCATGCCACGTTCCGTGATGAGTACGGCGTCTTATGCGGAAGACGGGTCGATGCAGTACATTTCGACTCTTTACGATGTGGGCGGAGCGGCGGTGACTGCGGAGGGAAGCTGGGTAATGGCGCCGACCTTGGGCTTCGAGGCGAGCTACATTGTGACGTTCGAGAAGGCCGTAGTGGTATTGGACGGCAAACGGGAAAAACCGTTGTGCGTCTATCCCGCCAAAGGCGAGCCGTTCGTTCCGAAACTGGCGAAAGGTGACGGATACGAATATGAGATCCGGTGGTTTATGGACGTGCTGTGCGGGAAAAAAGTCGAAAGCGTGACCACGCCTGAACAGTCGCGCGACTCGGTGCGGATCGTGGACGCGGAAAAGAAATCGGCAAAAACAGGCAAGCCGGTTGTCATCAGGAAATAGGGACAGGACTTTTTGTCAGGAGGATGATGTCATGCAAAAATGCGGTAAATGGCCCGTGAGCGTTTGCAGTTGGTCGTTTAGAAAGACGATCGACGAGGTCGGATCTGTAATGACGGCCCTTGGTTTAGAGCATATTAATCTTGCGATTGCGCCTGCGCTGGCGCCAGATGGGGAGGCTTATTTGGAGGCGGTCAAGCGGCAGAACTGGATCGTCACGGCTGGCATGATGAACTTCGATTACGAGGATTACTCCACGCTCGACACCATCAAAGTGACGGGCGGTATCGCGCCGGACGCGCATTGGCCCGCGAGTGGCGAGTCATTTGCCAAGGCTGCGAAAATTACGGCAGAGCTCGGGTCGAAGTACATCATGATGCATGTCGGCTTCTTGGATCACACGGATCACTCATACTCCAAGAAGTTTTATGACCGGGTGCGTTATCTGGGTGACCGTGCGGGTGAGGCGGGCGTTTCATTGCTGATGGAAACGGGGCAGGAGACGGCTGAAGAGCTCCAGCGTTTTGTGGAAACGTTGAATCATCCGAATGTGCTGCTAAACTTTGACCCCGCTAACCTGATTCTTTACAACAAAGACGAGCCCTTGTCCGCTTTGCGGAGGCTGGCGCCATGGATCCGGCACATCCATATCAAGGATGCGGTCCGCACGTCTGTGCCTGGCACTTGGGGCAGCGAGGTTGTGTGGGGGGAGGGACAGGTGAACGCTTTCGCTTTCCTGAACACGCTGGCCGAGACCGGCTACGAGGGCGCAGTGGCGGTGGAGCGTGAGGCTGGGGATCAGCGTGTCAAAGACATTGCGACCGCCGTGCGGCGTTTGATGGCCTATTGATAAGGGCTGTGGCCGGGAAATTCGTCTGCGCGTGCAGGTGAGGTGCGCGCGCAGACGTCAGCGCTCTTCGATCAGGGTCAGAGTGACCTCTCGGGTTTTATCAGCACGTGTAACAGTCAGGGTGACACGGTCGCCTGGTGCCCGGGGGTCAAGGATGGCCTGCAGGGCCTCGATGGTGCGCACGGGTGTTCCGTCAACACCGGTGATGACATCGCCGAAAATCAGGTCGCCGAGGCGGCTGATTCCAATACCTTCCAGTCCCGCGCGAGCAGCGGGTGTGTGCTCGAAAACCGCATAAATAGCGACACCCTCGACGCCGGCTCGGGCTGTGACATGGTCAGGTAAGAGCTGCACACCGAGACCGGCACGCGTGACGCGGCCTTTCTCAATGAGCTGCGGCACGACCCTCGATACGGTATCTGAGGGGACAGCGAACCCGATGCCTGCATAGGCTCCGCTGGGGCTGAGAATGGCGGTGTTAACGCCAACGAGGCGACCACATGCGGCCAGTAGGGGCCCGCCCGAGTTGCCGGGATTAATAGCGGTGTCGGTTTGAATCACATCATAGATCTTGCGCTCCGTCATGGATGTTATGGTTCTGCCGAGCGCGCTGACAATGCCTGCGGAAAGGGTTGTGTCGAGTCCGAAGGGGTTGCCGATCGCATAGACCTGTTGTCCGACCTGGAGGTCGCGCGATGTGGCGACGTTAACGGGGACGAGTTTGTCGGGCGGTGCGTTGATCTTGAGTACCGCAAGGTCGTAGTCTGGAGCGATTCCTACGAGGACGGCATTGTAACGGGCCCCATCCGGAAAGGTGACCGTGAGGGTGTTGGCCTGATGAACAACGTGGTAGTTGCTGACAATGTGTCCTTTCTTGTCCCACACGAAACCGGAACCCGCCCCTTGAGGAACCTCATAGAGCTGGAACCCAGAAAACCCGCTTCGAACGAGGGCAAGGTTTGCGACGGCAACGACGGAGGGAGAGCCGCGCTTGAAGACCTCGATGGCCTCTGTTTCTGTTGGTGGCGCTCTGTCTGGTGGCATCACTTGCGAAACCTGGACGGTCCGGTTGGTGAGCGCGGTCAATGCATCCAACTGTGTTTTCCAGCGCCGCTGGTTGTCCCTGAGCTGAAACACAAGAAAAACCGTCATGGCGATCAACGCCAAAGTGAGAAAGGGTGAACGCGTTGAATTCATGTCTTAAAGATAACGCATCGGTGTGAAGCTTTCGAGCGAAAATCGCACTGGCAAACCGTTGTCTCGAGTATCGCAGTCAGAAAAGTCATGCCCGGATTTGAGTGTTTGACGCCATGGATGCAGTGTACTATGCTGTTTGCCATTGGCGGAAGAGACAGCAATTCACATCAGTTTCAAGTCGTGTTGTGGAGGAACGGAAACATCGCTGTGTCGGAGGGATAGGTCATGCGTATCGTGCTGGGCGGTGTGAGGGGGTCAAGTCCCCGGTCGCATCCTGATTTCATGCGATTCGGAGGGGCCACGAGCTCCGTGCTCGTCGAAAATGACGCCGGTGCAAGGGTTGTGTTGGATGCCGGCACTGGTTTGAGGACGCTTTTGCCTTACCTTGAATCGGCGGACGACCGTCAGCCGGTTTTGATGTTGTTCACTCACTATCACCTCGATCACCTGATCGGGTTGCCTCCTTTCCCCCCCCTTTATAATCCAGAATGGGGGATTGTTTTTGCAGCACCGGTGCGGGAGGGCGTCACTGTTGAAGCGGCGCTGAAACGGCTGACGGACAAGCCCTTCTGGCCCGCTCCCTTCCGGGCTCGCCAGCATTTTATTGATTTGCCGGAGGAATCTGATCCGTCACCCTTTTCGCATGGCCCGTTTGTTGTGCGGTGGTGTGCCGTGCATCACCGCAATGGCTGTCACGCGTATCGCATCGAGGCGCCTCAAACAGGTGAAACGATGGCCGTTGTGACGGATCTCGAATTGGCTGCGTCAGACGAACACGAACGTGCCGCGTTGTTCCGCCTCTGTCGTGAACCGACCCCTGTTGACGTGTTGGTGATGGAAGGCCATGGCGAAGCCTCGCGATTTGCCGACTGGGGCCACAGTACGTGGCCGGAGACTATCGGGTTTGCGAAAGCGGTTGAAGCGCGCCAGTTAGTGATTACCCACCATGCTCCAGACGATGATGACATGTCCTTGTCACAACGCCAACTGGACGTTCAAGCGTTGATGCCAAACGCCTGTCTCGGGTGTGAAGGAATGACTCTGGTTTGGAAAAGGGGGGAGTCTGTGTTGATTGCTAGGGAGCGCGCATGATAGGTTGATTGAAAAGAAAGGGCCCGGTGCTGTGCCTCACATCACTTTCAATTATAAGCAGACCGAAGGTGACCCGTCTGTCTATGGACCTGGGTTCATCTTCAATGCTTTGAGCAAGCGTGAATTTTCCGCATTTAATCCTTCCGTGCTGGGTTTGGGGG
>Ga0209066_10002027_pt1 | contig 25548 bp, 26 predicted proteins | sample All_14_2_FD_187198 | JGI IMG/M metagenome (GOLD analysis project Ga0209066, IMG submission 187198) | Freshwater microbial communities in response to fracking from Pennsylvania, USA - Allegheny Zone_MetaG_DW_15 (SPAdes) (version 2) ... | reverse complement strand
GCCGAACAGACCGCCGCCGCCGCCGGTGGCAAGGCCGTCGTCCTGCTGCCGCAGCAGGGAGAGATCATCGCCATCGCCGGCGCCCCCCAACTCGAAAAACTGGATGCCGCGACCATGGCGGCGGCGCGCTGGGCGTGGGAGCGCGGCGAGGCCGCCGGACACGGGACCGGAACCCTTCCCCAGACCGGCTGGACCTTCCGCCCATTGCAGGGCGTCCGGTCGCGCACAGGGGTGGCGGGGATCGAGGCGGGGTCTCTGGCCCCTGGCTCGGACGAGGAACGGCTGACCCTGGCCTTGCTGGATCAGGGGGCCGTCGCGCTCGAACGGGCCCAACTGGCCGGCGATGCCGTCGAGACCGAGACCCTGCGCCGCACGGATCGGTTTCGGGGGGCCCTGATGAACTCGGTGAGCCACGATCTGCGTACGCCGCTGTCGACCGTTCTGGGTGCCGCCACGACCTTGATCGACTATGGTCCGACCCTCAAACCTGAGGTCCGAAAGGACCTGCTGTTCAGCATCCGCGAAGAGGCCGAGCGGCTCAGCCGATACGTCGGCGACCTCCTGGACATGACGCGTCTGGAGGGCGGCGCGCTGAACATCAAGGCCGACTGGACCGACGTCCGCGATGTCCTGAACGCGGCCGCCGAGCGGGTCTCGCGGCGGCTCGGGTCGCGGCGACTTGTCCGCGACTTCCCTGCCCAACTGAGCGTCGTCAGTCTGGATCAGGGGCTGCTGGAACAGGCCCTGGTCAACATTCTGGAGAACGCCATCGCCTACAGCCCCGACGGCTCCACCATCGAACTGGCGGCTTATGAAGATCGGGGCTCGGTGGTCATCAGTATAGAAGACGAGGGCAAGGGCATCCCTACCGCCGAACTGGAGCGCGTCTTCGACAAGTTCCGCCGCATGGACGAACAACCCGACCGTTCCAATGGCGCGGGTCTGGGCCTCGCCATTTCGAAAGGCTTTGTCGAGGCCATGAACGGTCGCATCGCCGCCGCCAGCCCCATCCATGACGGACCGGATCATCAGAGCGGGGGCACGCGCGTGCTGATCAGCCTGCCCAAGTCCGTATTGACCCACCCGGACCTGCTATAGCGCCCTCATGTCCGCCATTAGACCTCGCATCCTCGTCATCGATGACGAACCGCAGATCCACCGCTTCCTTTCGCCGGCGCTGGACGCCGCCGGCTATGACGCCAAGCGCGCGGACAGTGCCCAGGAAGGGTTGCGCGGCATTGCCCTGTGGAGCCCCGACGCCGTCGTCCTCGACCTCGGCCTGCCCGACATGGATGGCAAGGACGTCCTCGTTCGCGCGCGGGAGTTCTACAAGGGTGCCATCATCGTGCTGTCGGCGCGGGATCGGGAGGCCGAAAAGATCGAGGCCTTGGACCTCGGCGCAAATGACTACGTCGAAAAGCCCTTCGGCGTGGGCGAGCTGTTGGCCCGTATTCGGGCGGGACTGCGCCAGGGCGTGGACTCGACCGCGCAGAAGGGACCGGTCGTTGCGGGGGATGTGATCATCGACCTGGATCGAAGGCTGGTGACGCGGGATGGCCAGCCCGTGCGGCTGACCCCCAAGGAATATGACGTGCTCCGTCACCTGGCTCGCCATGCCGGCAAGCTGGTCGGTCACGCCGACCTGCTCACCAGCGTCTGGGGCGCAGCCCATGCCGCCGACACCCAGTATCTGCGGGTCGTGATCGGGCAGCTTCGACATAAGCTGGAAGCCGATCCGGCCCAGCCCATGCTGATCCTGACAGAGCCGGCTGTCGGCTACAGACTTCAGGTCTGAGTGGTTCTGCGCCCCGCCATCTCGCTGGCTGTGCAACCCGCCGGACCCATCCGCGTTGTTCGGTTAACTCCACCTTCGAGCGAGAATTTTCATGTCCTTTCGTCCCCGCACCCTGATGGCCGTCGCGATCGCCATGTCCCTGGGTCTGGTCGCCTGCACCGAGTCCGAGCAGGATGAGGCTCAGGCCGAAACGAACGAGGCCGCCGCCGAGACCGGGGCCATGGCATCGGAGGTCGGCGATGATCTTCAGGCGGGTGCCGCCGAAGCGGGCGAGGTCATCGAATCCGGGGCCATGAAGGCGGCCCAGGCGGTCGAGAACGGTGCCGGAGACCTGGCCGATCGGCTAGAGGCCAACCAGGCCGAAGCGGCGGCCGAGGGCCGGCCCGGGGCCGTCAATCCCGCGACGGACGAGCGCGAGTAAAGAGCTTACGAACCTTCGGCGAGCAAGGCATCGACCACGGCCCGCGCCTCGGCGCTGGCCCAATCGGCTTCGCCCGAGAACGACGCCCGGATGCGCCCCTGGCGGTCCAGCAGGATCGTCTGCGGCATCTTTCCCGCGCCTGGAAACAGGAACGGCAACTGGAAGGCCGCATCGCTATACATCGGCAGGGGCTCATGCACATCGATGAAGCTCCTGGCATCGGCGATGGCGTCCGGTGTGGCATCGACGTTCACCGGCAGAACAATCAGGTCTGTCCCTTCATAGACCTGGGCCAGGCGCGCCAGGGTGGGCATTTCGGTGCGGCACGGCGCGCACCACATGGCCCACAGATTGACCACCACCACCTTGCCGCGAAAATCCGAGAACCGCACATCGCCGCCTTCGCGGTCCGTGAACCCATGCTCGGGCGCGACCGCCAGCGCCGCCGGCGTCTCCAGACGGGCCAGCGAACCCACCGCATAGCGTGACAAGGCGCTCTTTTCGGCCACTGGCGGCGCGGAGTCTTTGAACGGGCCCGCCTTCATGGCGTATAGCGACCCGGCCCCGGCCCCGATCACCACGATCAGCGCCAGCCCCGCCGCCACCGCCCAGCCGCCTCGTTTCGAGCCTCCCATGCCCCTGACATCCGATCCTGCGTCGCCCGAAACGGACGGCCCCAAGGGACAGACACTATGGGGTGGACGCTTCAACGCCAAGCCCAGCGAAATTATGCAGGCGATCAACGTCTCCATCGGCGTCGATCGACGCCTGTGGGAACAGGATCTGCGGGGCTCCCGGGCGCATTGCCGTATGTTGGCCGCGACCGGCATCCTGGCGGCATCTGACGCCGACGCCATCCTGTCGGGCCTGGATACCATCGAGGCCGAGATCCGCGACGGCCGCTTCCCGTTCCGCGACGCCTATGAGGACATCCACATGAATGTGGAGGCCCGGCTGTCCGAGCTGATCGGCGAACCTTCCGGTCGTCTGCACACCGCCCGCAGCCGCAACGACCAGGTCGCCACCGATTTCCGCCTGTGGGTCCGCGACGCCTGCGACCGCACCATTGACCAGTTGCAGGGGCTGCAACGCGCTCTATTGGCCAGGGCCGAAGATCATGCGGCGGACCTGATGCCCGGCTTCACCCATCTGCAGCCTGCCCAGCCGGTGACCCTGGGCCACCACCTGATGGCCTATGTCGAGATGATCGGGCGCGACGTCTCGCGCTTCAGCGACGCCCGCGCGCGGATGAACGAGAACCCGCTGGGTGCCGCCGCCCTGGCCGGATCGCCCTTTCCGATCGATCGCCACGCCACGGCGGCCGAGCTGGGCTTTGACCGGCCCATGGGCAACAGCCTGGATGCCGTCTCCGACCGTGATTTCGCGCTGGAGACCCTGGCCGCGGCGTCGATCTGCGCCGGGCATCTGTCGCGGCTGGCCGAAGAGATCGTGATCTGGATGACGCCGCAGTTCGGCTTCATCACCCTGCCCGACGACCTGACGACCGGATCGTCGATCATGCCCCAGAAACGTAACCCCGACGCCGCCGAACTGGTGCGGGCCAAGACCGGACGGGTCATGGGAGCCTTCGTCGCCCTTTCTACCGTGATGAAGGGCCTGCCTCTGGCCTATTCCAAGGATATGCAGGAGGACAAGCCGCCGGTGTTTGAGGCGTTCGACGCCCTGGACCTGGCCACCGGGGCCATGACCGCCATGATCGCGGCCCTGATTCCGAACACGGAGCGGATGCGGGCGGCGGCCGGATCGGGCTTTTCCACCGCCACCGACCTGGCCGACTGGCTGGTACGCGAGCTGAACCTGCCGTTTCGCAAGGCGCACCATGTGACGGGCCGTGCGGTGAAGCGGGCGGAGGGCCTGGGTGTGGACCTGTCGCAACTGCCGCTGGCCGAACTGCAGGCTTTGGAGCCCGGCATCACGTCAGAGGTTTACAAGGTGCTGACCCCTGAGGCTTCCTGCGCCAGTCGCCAGAGTTTCGGCGGCACGGCGCCGGAGCAGGTCCGCGCGCGTATCGCCGAATGGAAGTCGCGTCTGTCATGAGCAAGCTCCTCCCCCTCAGCGCCGTTCTCCTGATCCTGGCCGGCACCGCCGCCTGCGGTCGCATGGCCGATCTGGAAGCGCCCGAGCGCCGCACCGAACGCGGTATGCGAAGCGGCAATGCCGAGGACCTGCCCGAACCGGCGACCATCAACCGGCCCAACAGCCAGTTGCCGATCGACGGCGGCCCGTCCAGCCCCTATGGGGGCTCGGGGGCCACGCCGGGTCAGGGATGAGGCTGAATTGAACCATTTCGACGTCCGCGACGGCGTCCTCCATGCCGAGGACGTGTCGCTGGAGGCCTTGGCCGAAGCGGTCGGCACGCCGGTCTATGTCTATTCCACCGCGACGCTGGAGCGGCACTATGGCCTGATGCGCGACGCCGTTGACGCGCATCGCTCGGCACTGGGCGGCCCAGCTGGGGACGGGGCGCTGATTGCCTTTGCGGTCAAGGCCAACAGCAATCTGTCGGTCCTGGCCACCCTGGCCCGGATGGGCTGCGGTGCCGATACGGTGTCGGAGGGCGAGATGCGCCGGGCCCTGGCGGCTGGCGTGCCCGCCGATCGGATCATCCTGTCGGGCGTGGGCAAGACCGATGCCGAACTGGCCTTCGCCATCCAGAACGGCGTGCGTCAGATCAATATTGAATCGGCGGTCGACCTGGATCGGCTGATCGCCGTTTCGGCTTCGACCGGGGGGTGTCCCGACATCGCCGTCCGGGTCAATCCGAACATCGGCGCAGGTGGCCATGCCAAGATCACCACGGGCGGGTCGGGCGACAAGTTCGGCGTGCCGGTGGCCGAGGCCCTGGACCTCTATGCGCGGGCCGCAAGGTCCTCTCATGTGCGACCGGTCGGCCTGGCCTGTCACATCGGCAGCCAGATCACGACCCTGGAGCCCCTGCGATCCGCCTTCGTCGTCCTGCGCGACATGACACTGACGTTGCGCGCCCAGGGACTGTCGGTCGAACGGCTGGACCTGGGGGGCGGGCTGGGCGTCCCCTATCACGGTATGGCCGATACGCCGTCGCCGGCCGACTATGTCGCCATGGCGGCCCAGGTGCTGGACGGACTGGGGGTCGAGGCGGCGTTCGAGCCGGGACGCCTGCTTGCGGCCAATGCCGGCATCCTGCTCAGCCGCGTGATCCAGGTGAACGCCCGGTCGGACGGTCGTCGGTTCCTGGTCCTGGATGCGGCCATGAACGACCTGATGCGCCCGGCCCTCTATGACGCCTTCCATGAGATCGAGCCGGTCCGTCCGCGATCGGGTGAGCCACTGGTCCATGACGTCGTGGGCCCTGTCTGCGAGACGGGGGATACCTTTGCCCGCGACCGGTCCTTGCCGCCCCTGCAGGCCGGTGACCTGGTCGTGTTTCGCGGGGCCGGGGCCTACGGTGCTGTGATGGCCGGCGAATACAACACTCGTCCCCTGGTGCCCGAGGTCCTGGTCCAGGCGGACCGATACGCCATCACACGCCGGCGTCCGTCCTATGACGAGATGCTGTCGCGTGAGCTCAAGGCCTACTGGCTCTAAGCCAGAAAGCGCTCGACCGCGGCCATGAAGCGGACCGGCTGATCGATCATGACCATATGCTCGGCGCCCTCTATCGGCTCGAACCGGGCCGGTCGAGGCAAGGTGGCATAGGCGGCGCGCAGGCGACGGTCGATGTCGCGTCGCGGCGAGCGCTCGTCGCGGCTCCAGCCATAGACGACCGTGACCGGGGCGGTGATGTCCGGAAGCCGGTGTCGCAGATCCAGGGTCATGACCTCATAGATCCCGCGTGCCAGCACCCGCCGATCGCCGCCCTGCCAGCCCATGCCGCCGAACAGGGCGTCCGAAGCCCCGCCCAGGTCCAGCCCCAGGGACCGGCCCCGATCCGCCAGCGCCTGATCGCCGAAGATCATCAGCGCCTGATAGGCGATCTGGGCGATCGGCTCGATATCGCCCACGGTCGCGCCCTGATTCACCAAGGCCGGAAAGAAGGGCGAGGCATCCACCACCATGACCCGGCCCACGCCGTCGCGAGCGTCGGCGGCGATCCTGAGGGCCACCTGCCCGCCCATGGAATGTCCGATCAGGGCCGGGCGGCTGAGGCCCTGGCTGGCCATATAGCGACGCACCTCGTTCGCGACGGGTCCTGTGACGGCACCGGAATGATTGGCCCCGACCGGCAGGTCGCCGAAGCCTCGGATCGACACCAGATGGACGCGGTAGCGATCGTCCAGCCGGTCCGCCGTCCGCCGCCAGACCTCGGCCGTCGAGGCCAGGCCCGGGATCAGGATCACGTCGGCACCCCGCCCCCTGACCTCGACCACGATGCGGTCTGAGCGGAAGGCCGCACTCTGAGCGGAGGCACCGGGTATGGCGACCGCTGCGGCGGCGAACAGGACGACCAGGGCCAGGAGAAATCGAGCGATCATGAGGATGACCCTATCGCTGGATCGCGGCGATGTCGCGACCACCCGATGCCCCCTTGCAAAACCGCGTGACCGGACGATCATGGCCTTCGCGCTTCTGGGGAGGAGACGAGAGATGAAAACGCTGATGATGGCCCTGGGCCTGGCCCTGGCCACCCCGACATTGGCCACTCCGGCACTGCCCACTCCGGCACGGGCCATGGCCGAGCAGTGGCAACTGATTTCCAGCAGTACAACCACCGCCTATCTGGCCGATATCGACAGCATCGCCACGGCAGAGGGCGTCACCACCATAAGGATCGCGCGCGTCCGCAAGGCCCCGGCCAATCCCGCCGATCTCAGCCATGCCGTCGACGAATATGGTTTCCGCTGTTCGGCAGACCAAATTCGCTTCGTGGCGACCAGCGATTACGGCTCGGACGGAGCCCTGATCGAACGCTATGTAGAGGACGCGCCGTGGGAGGACATCGGCGATTCCGCCCTGTTCAACTATATCCACGATGTGGCGTGCGACGGTGATCGATCTGCAGATGGCACATGGCCGAACGTGCAGGCCTTTATGGCGTCCGATCGCGAGGGTTGATCGCCCGGACTGGCCACGGGCGCGATAGGCCGTAGCGAAACCCCTGCGGGCTTGAGGCGTTTGGTGCGTCTCAACACCATCGAAAGCTGAACGAGACTTCATCGCACCGCCGGAATATGGTCAGGCTCGCGTCATTCCCTCGCCGCGACGGATCGTCATAACGGCAGTCTCGATAATGTCCCGCCTGGAAGATTAGACATGACCGTTTCACGCCGCGCTTTTGGTTTTGGTGCCGCCGCCCTGACGGCCCTGACCGCCCTGCCGGTCTTGGCCCAAAGCCACCTGTCGGCCGAGGATCGCGCCGTCCTGGCGCGGGCCCAGACCTATCTGCAGGGTCTGACTTCGGCCCAGGGGAATTTCGTCGAGACGAGCCCCGGCGGACAGCGGCGCGAGGGGCGGTTCTATCTGCAGCGTCCGGGGCGGATGCGGTTTGAATACACCAATCCGGCCGGCCTGCTGGTCGTGTCCGACGGCAACAACGTCAAACGCTACGATCCGCGCCTGAACGTCTTCCGCCAGGTGCCGCTGTCGGCCACACCGCTGTCGACCTTCCTGGCCCGCACCGTCCGTCTGGATCAGGGGGTTCGTATCGACCGGGTCACACGGATGCAGTCGGGAGCGTTCGCCATCACGGCACGCGACGACCGCCGCCCCAATGACGGCTCGGTCATCCTGGCCTTCGCCGGCAGCCCGTTGCGGCTTCAGGAATGGACCATCACCGACGCCCAGGGGGCCCGGACCCGCACGCAGCTGACGACCTTGACCCCCGTCCCGAACCTGGCGTCCAGTCTGTTCCGCCTGTCCGATCCCACGCGTCGCCCCGGTCGAAACTGATCGAGTCGCGGCGGAGAGACCGTGTTCGGTGAAGCACAGGCAATCGTCGAATATGACAGTTTGACCTTTTTCGCCGGACGTGACACTTTGGGCACAGGGCGGTTCAGGCCGCGCCGACCGCGACGGACTTCATCCCCCTCCCCGCGGCGAGACAGATGACCTTCAAGCGCCCGGCACATCCCCGCCGGGCGTTTTTTTGTGTCGTGTCGGGCTACAGCGCCGCGCGGCGCAGGGTGATCAGGGCCTGATCCCGGATACGAACGTCGCCGACGGCCAGAATCTGTCCGTTGCCGTCCGGCGGGCCGCCTCGCGCCTATGCCTATGCCATGCTGGCGGCCGCGATCACCGGCACCAGGGCGGACCAGTCCCATAGCTTCAATCCGCTCTCTGCGACCAGGTCGATTCGGCCGGCCGCCAGCATGGCATAGGCATAGGCATCGCAACCCAGGCGGGCCAGCTTCGCCGCCGCCCGCACCTGGGTCCAGGCCCCGCGCTCCGCTCCGGTGAAGATGTCCGGGTCGGTCGTGGCGATCACCGCTTGGTTCAGGCTGTCGATCGCCCGCGTTTTCAGCGGCATCTCGCCTGCGCTGCGGATCAATCGCGCGCCGGTCGGTCCACCCAGAAATATCTCATCCAGATAGGGCTGGGCGATCACGCCAACGGTCGGGTGCTCCGCCGTTCGCAGCCCAATCAGACTGGTCCACAGCGGCAGGCCGGCAATGAAGGCGCGGGTGCCGTCGATCGGGTCCAGGACCCAGACGTGCTCGGCCTCGGGCCGATCCTCGCCATACTCCTCGCCGATTACTCCGTGGTCGGGATAGCGTTCGGTGATCCGGCGACGGATCGCGGCCTCGGCCGCGCGATCGGCCTCCGTGACCGGATCGAAGCCCGCCGCGCCACCCTTGTCCTCCTCGGCATACTGGCCCCGGAAGAAGGGCAGGGTGACGGCTGCGGCGACGTGCGCCAGCTCGACGGCAAAGGCTTCGTGTTCGGTCATGAGGGCCGGATTGGCAGGGGTGAACAGTGCTAGTGAGCAAGAGGTGAGCAGGCCCAAGCAGCTCGGCCTGCCTTGCTCACCTTTCACTAGCACTTTTCACTCGTCCCGCACGCCCGCCGCTGGAGAATCACGCGACCTGGTCACCCTCGGCGTGAAGCGACTTTGCAAGGTCCAGCAGGCGACGGCGCGGACGCTCGCCCAGCTGATAATAGGCCTGGATCAGGTCAAGGGTTTCCTTCCTGGAAAACATCTCGCCGCCATGGCCGCCCCCGGCTTCCTTGCGCTCCAGCGCCTCGGTCAGGCCGTCATAGAAATAGCTGACGGGCGATTCCAGCGCCTCGGACAGCTGCCACAGGCGGGCGGCCGAGATGCGGTTCGCGCCGCATTCGTATTTCTGGATCTGCTGAAAGCGGATACCGACCTGTTGCGCCAGCTGTTGTTGCGTCAGGCCCAGCAGACGCCGGCGACGCCGCAGGCGGCGGCCCAGGTGAAGATCGATGTCGGTGGCCATGGCCCCATTCCCCTTGATGGTCGACCGTCCCGAAACGAAACGGCTCGCCCTGCAAGCGGCAAGCACCGTGCCGGTCTCGCGTCACAAGGGAATGACAGCGTTCCCCGAGCCGCGTCCCGGCGGGGGCCGAGGCCGAACGGATTGGGTCAGCGGCGCCTGGGGCCGGTCGGCTTGCGGAAATCACACAGGGGCGTCGTCTGGGTGCCGAAGACGCTGTCGGCCTGGACCCAGCCTTTGATCTTTCCGGCCTGGACCCGGCACCAGCCGTCGCGGCACTCGTCGAGCGAGACCAGGCTGCGCGCCGACAGCCGGGCCCGCAAGGGGGCCGTCTCGCTGCGACCGGTCCGGATCGGGACCTCATGGGCCGATCCATTGAACACGCTGCGGCTTCCCTTGGCCACAGACCGGTGAATCCAGACGATCGAGCCTTCCGGGTCACAGACCTTGCGCCATTCACGCGTCTCGGCGATCACCTGTACCGGCAGGTTGGCCACCTGATAGCGCCACAGGATCCTATAGTCCTTGCCCGGACCGGCGCGGGCACTGACTTCGTCGGACTTCAGGCTGATCCAGCGCGGCACATCCAGCTCGGTCGGCGTGGGGCGACCATCGGGCATGGTGCCTACCGCGCCGGTCAGGACCGAGGCACCGAGGACCACGCCGAGCACGCAGATGCGCCTGAGGCTTTGGCGAGAGGGGACAGCCTTGCTAGACACGGTTATCGTCGCTCAACCCCGGTTGATCGTCCCGCCGTCCGGCGGCGTCGATCGCTGACAGCCCAAGGCATCGAATGTCGGCCCGCAGACTTAAGGTCGTCTTAACCCGCCGCCTTCCAGACGCGGTCGAGACGCGTATGCGCGAACTGTTCGACGCGGATCTGAACCTGACGGATCGGCCGATGGACCGCGCGGTCCTGGAAGCGGCGGTGGCCAGGGCCGAAGTCCTGGTCCCCACGATCACCGACACCATCGATGCCGACCTGATCGCCAAGGCGGGGGACCAGCTGAAGCTGATCGCCAATTTCGGCGCGGGCGTGGACCATATCGACATCGACGCCGCCGTGGCGCGGGGGATCCTGGTCACCAATACGCCCGGCGTCCTCACAGAGGACACGGCCGACCTGGCCATGAGCCTGATCCTGGCCGTGTCCCGCCGCATCGTCGAGGGGGCCCAGGTCATCGCCGAGGGACGGTTCGAAGGCTGGACGCCCACCTGGATGTGCGGACGAAAGCTGTGGGGCAAGCGGCTGGGCATCGTCGGCATGGGGCGGATCGGCCAGGCCCTGGCGCGCCGCGCCCGCGCGTTCGGGATGCAGGTCCACTATCACAACAGAAAGCCGGTGCCGGAACTGGTGGCCGAAGAACTGGGCGCCACCTGGTGGGACGATCTGGACCAGATGCTGGCCCGGATGGACGTGATTTCCCTCAACTGCCCGGCCACCAAGGACACGCACCACCTGCTGTCGGCGGAACGGCTGGCGCGGCTGCAGCCCCACGCGATCCTGATCAACACCGCGCGCGGCGAACTGATCGACGAGGCCGCCCTGGCCCTGGCGGTCCAGCGGCGGGCCATCGCGGGCGTCGGCCTGGACGTCTACGAGAACGAACCGGTCATCCATCCCGGCCTTCTGGGTCAGGCCAATGTGGTCCTGCTGCCCCACCTCGGCTCGGCGACGCTGGAGGCGCGCCAGGACATGGGCGACCGCGTCATCGCCAACATCATGACTGTTCAGAACGGCCACCGCCCGCCGGACCGCGTCATCCCGGCCATGCTCTGACGGGCGGCACGAAGAGGGCATCCCCTTGGACTGTCAGGTCCCGACAGGGGTGCCGCGCTGGACATCTTCGGCCCGCAGGGACCAGATGGCATCATGATCCTGCTGCTGCTGACTCTGCTGTCGTTTCAGTCCGAGGAACGGAAACAGTATTGCCTCGCCGATCCGGTGACCGGCCAAGTCACCTCGACCCTGATCCGCACGCTGGAAGGTGGCGTCCGTCAGGTGCTTATCGACGGTGACTGGCAGCCCGAACCGCCGCCTGGCCCCCAGGCGGTCGACCTTGACTGGTATCGGTCAGGCGAACCGATCGTGAGAGACGGCATTCGCTATCTCCAGGATGGAGACGAATGGGCTCCTGGCGCGGTCGGCCGCTATCTGCGCGACGCGGGGCTCTATCGCGGGGCGGCCGTCATGACGATCTGGCCCGGCGGAGACATCGACCTGGCCGTCCTGGTCCATCAGGAGGGCTGCATCTTCCGGACCTATGTCCGCGACGATCCGAAGAAGAGCGGCTAATCGCCGCCGCCGCCGCCGTCACCGCCGCCCCCATCGGAACCGCCGTCCGAACCGCTGTCCTGGTCCTGGGCGTCCTTGCTGCGACCGCCGGAGCTTCCGCCGCCGTCCGAGACATGGCCCCCGTCGCCATCGCCCCGACGATCGCGGCGACGGTCACGGGCATCGCCCACCAGCCCGACCAGGACCCCGGCCACCACTCCGATGGCCAGCCCGATCGGCAGATTGTCGATAGCCAGGCCGACTCCGGCCCCGACCGCGACCCCGATGGCCAAACCCACGCCCACGAAACTGCGTCCCCGCATCGTCCGTCTCCCCAAGGGCGTCCATGACGACGCCTGTGAATGTCTTGATCCTAGAGCCTGATCGGTTGAGGTGGAATCGCTTTCGCGATTCCGCCGATGCCGTGAATCAGGCTCCAGGATGAAGCTGGAGCGAAATCTGAGCCGAGTTGGACTGCGTCCAACTCAACCGATTTCGCTCTAGCATCGCGCCGGACGGAATCAGCGCCTAAATAGGCGCATGACCACACCCTCTTCCGATCTCCGCACCGTCCGTGTCGCCATCATCGGGTCCGGCCCGGCCGGCTGGACCGCCGCCATCTATGCCGCGCGCGCCCTGTTGAAGCCTGTCATCATCGCCGGGCTGCAGCCAGGCGGCCAGCTGACCATCACCACCGACGTCGAAAACTACCCGGGTTTCGCCGACGTCATCCAGGGCCCCTGGCTGATGGAGCAGATGCAGAAACAGGCCGAGCACGTCGGCACCGAGATCATCCACGACATCGTGGTTTCGGCCGATCTGTCGCGGCGGCCCTTCCATCTGAAGCTGGATTCCGGGGCCGAGATGTTGGCCGAGACGGTCATCATCTCGACCGGGGCCCAGGCCAAATGGCTGGGGATCGAGAGCGAGGCGAAGTATCAGGGTTTCGGCGTCAGCGCCTGCGCCACCTGCGACGGCTTCTTCTATCGCGGCAAGGACGTGATCGTCGTGGGCGGAGGCAATACGGCGGTCGAAGAGGCGCTGTTCCTGACCAATTTCGCCTCCAAGGTCACGGTGGTGCATCGCCGCGACGAGTTCCGGGCCGAAAAAATCCTTCAGGACCGCCTGTTCGCCCATCCCAAGGTCGAGGTGATCTGGAACCACGCCATCGATGAAATCCTTGGCATCACCGAGAACGGAGGCTCCAACGTCACCGGGGCCCGGCTGAAGAACGTCCAGGACGGATCGACCCGCGAAGTGTCCGCCGACGGCGTCTTCATCGCCATCGGCCATGCGCCGTCATCCGAACTGTTCTCCGGTCAACTGCAGACCAAGGCTGGCGGCTATCTGGTGGTCAAGCCCGGCACCACCCAGACCGAGGTCGAAGGCGTCTATGCCGCTGGCGACGTGACCGACGACATCTACCGCCAGGCGGTCACTGCCGCCGGAATGGGCTGTATGGCCGCGCTGGAGGCGGTGCGTTTTCTGGCCGAAAAGGATCATGCGGCCCAGGGCCACCCCATCAGTCACCATGAAGCCGAAAAAATCGGCGTCTGGTAAGGGATCAGCCGAACAGCTGAAGCTCCGGCGGGGCGTATTCGATGGGTCGGCCCTGGCGACGGCGCAGGGCATAGTCGACGGCCTTCTGCACCGCCCGTTCGTCGGTGGGCTTTGACAAGACCCCTATCGTCCCGGCCACGCCGTCCCTGACCATGCCGGGATTGGCCGTCATGAACAGGACGCTGACGCCGCGATCCTGGCCCAGTTCACGGCCCAGGCCGATGCCGGTGGGCCCGTCGGACAGATGGATATCGACCAGAGCCAGGTCCACGTCCGTCTCGGACACCAGGGCGCGCGCGGTCTCGGCGTCGGCGGCGGTGCCGACCACCTCATGGCCCAGGTCCTCCAGCACGAAGCGGAGTTCCATGGCCACCAGGGCCTCGTCCTCGATGATCAGGATACGCGCAGTCATGGCCGTCTCGGTCTCAATCCTCTTGTCGAACGCCGTTCCTGTACGGAACCGCACAGTCTCAACGCATGATGCTGTTGCCGGTTGCAGTGCAGGTTTCAGGCCATCGGCCTATGCGACACTCTGTGCCGCGCGACGACGGGACAGGGCGGTGGCCGGCAGGTCGGCCACGACACGCAAACCGGCCGAAAGCCATTCTCGTTCCAGTCGTCCGCCCAATTGTCCTTCGACGGACAGGGTGGCCAGGGAAGACCCGAAGCCCGACCGGGTCGGAGGACCCTCGATCGCAGGCCCCCCATGCTCGGTCCAGGTCAGGACGAATCTGTCGCCGACCGCGCGGGTATCGAGACTGACATGGCCTGTGTCGGTCGACAGGGCCCCGTATTTGGAGGCGTTGGTCGCCAGTTCGTGGAACAGCAGCGCCACCGAGGTCGCGGCCTGATCGTCAAACACCGCATTGTCGCCGCTGATCACGACCCGCGGCGTGCCGTCCGTGCCGGAATAGGCCTTGAACAGCGCCCCCAGGAACGCATGGAGCGTCGTATTGCCGATCTGGGGCTTGGACACTTCCGAATGGGGCCGCACGAACTCATGGGCCTGGGCCAGGGCGCCGATCCGCGTCCGCAGGGCTTGGGCAAAGCCCTTCGCCTCGGGAAACTGCCGCGCCGACAGGGCGACCAGGGCCGATACCACCGCGAAGATGTTCTTGATCCGGTGGCTGAGCTCCTGGCTCAGCAGCTCCTTGGCCTGGTCCATCCGCTTGATGTCGTCGATGTCGGTACAGGTGCCGAACCATCGGGTGATCTGGCCCGCCTCGTCCCGGATCGGCGCGGCCCGACCCAGGGTCCAGCGAAACACGCCGTCATGTCGGCGCAGACGGTATTCGATCTCGTAGAGGTCTCCCGTCGCCAGTGATCTCTGCCACAGCGCCCAGGCGCGATCCTGATCGTCCGGATGGAACATTCCGGCCCAGCCCTCGCCGTCGGTACTGCCCTCGGGCACGCCCGTGAACTCGTACCATCGGGCATTATAGTAGTCGTGGAATCCGTCCGGTCGGGTCGACCAGACCATCTGGGGCATGGAATCGGCGATCGCCCTGAACCGGGCCTCGCTGTCGGCCAGGGCCGCTTCGCTGTCCCTGCGCTGCTTCAGCGCCCGGCGCAGGGCCAGCTGACCCATCACCTGACCGGCCAGGACCTGAAGCGCATTGGCCTGAAGTTCGGTCAGTCCCTCGGGTCGGGGCTTCAGGTCATGCACGCACAGCGCCCCCAGAGGCAGGCCTTCGGGCGTCCGCAGCACGTGACCCGCATAGAAGCGAAGGCCGGGCGCCCCCGTCACCAGGGGATTCTCGGCGAAGCGGGGATCGCGCGTGGCATCGGGCACGACCATGGTGTCCCCACCGCGAATGGCATGGGCGCAGAACGAGGTTTCGATCGTGCCCTCGGTCATGCCGGTGCCGACCTCGGCCTTGAACCAGGCGCGATCGGCGTCGATCAGATTGATCAGGGCGATGGGTGCGCCGCAGAGCTGGGCGGCCAGGGCCACGACGTCGTCGAAGGCCGCCTCCCGCTCGGTATCGAGGATGTCGAATTCGCGCAGCGCACTCAGACGCTCGGTCTCTGTCCAGCGCAGGTTGGGCTCCGTCACATCTCGCACAGGCTTGCCTTCTTCAGGGCGCACGGCGCCGCTTGGCGGATTCAATGCGGGTCGCGGCGCATCGTTGCAACGCTTGCGCCGGGTGTGCCGTCGATCAGCCGCCGGGGCGACCGACCTCCTCGACATCCATCGTCGTCACGCCGGGCGGCGGCGCGGTCGGCCTGACGCTGGGCGAGGGAGCCTCATAGGCCGCCAGATTGCGGTTGATCTCAGCCACTTCTTCCGCCGTGGGCTGGCGGCGGCCACCCAGGCTGGTCACGCCCACTACTCGCGTTCGGCCATCGATCTCGACCGTGCGGACGGCGCTGCCACCATTGGCGGCGGCCTGGGCCAGGGCGGCATCGGCATCGCTGGGCGTGGTGGCGGAGGCCATGACGACGCGCGGGCGCGAGAAGCGCGCTTCGTCGATCACCGGCTCTCGCCCGGCATAGGCCTGACGAAAGGCCGCCGTCTCGCCATAGACACCCTTCCATCGATAGAAGATGTGCGCGCCGATCTGGGTGATCTTGTTCAGGGTCGGGGCCCACCAGGGGTGGACATAGTCGGCGTGATAATGGGTCGCCGTGCCCACCCGCACGGCCACATGGCCGGACAGCGCCCGTTCGGCCACGATCCGGGCCCGATCCCAGGCCCAGGCCACCGGCCCCTGGGACAGAGAGCCGTCGCAGGTGAAGCTGAATTGGCACCCCGTCACCCGCTCGGCACCTTGGAAGACCACCCCACAGATGGTGTTCGGATAGTTGGGATCCCGGACCCGGTTCAGGATCACCTGGGCCACGGCCTCCTGGCCCTCGGTCGGTTCCAGCGCCGCCTCATAATAGATGGCCTGGGTCAGGCAGCGCAGGGCCCGCCGACGATCGTCGGCGCTTCGGGTCCGAAACACGAAGGGCTTGGCTGGGCGCAGCACCCCGCTGTCGACCGGCAGGGCGGCATTGATCCGCTGGGCATCCAGCCCCTGAGGCGCCCCGTCCAGCGTCGGCTTGCCCGCCAGCGACAGACTTTCCCACCCGGGCGTCAGCCCCAGCAGGGTCGGGCGAACCGTGTCGGGATCGAACCGGCCCGCCAGCGACATCAGCGCGGGATCATACCGCGCGGTCAGAGCCCGCAGGCCCCCTGGCCCCAGGTCGCCCTGGGTGGTGCGTGCCAGGACTTCGGCCCTCTGATCGACGTCCGGGCGCGGGGTCGAACTGGCGGCCAGGGCCACCCCGAAGGCGGCCACGGCGGCAGGGGCCGCGGCGAAGAACCGCCTCGCCCTTGCCTTCATGACTGTCCAGTCGACGACGCGCATCTGTGGTCCGAGCGGTGACGCCTCGGCGTCGGGATGGAGCCTCATGCCCCAGGTTGGCGGCGATTTTCGGGCGGATGACGCCGTTTTGCCGGTAACGTCAGCGCGAGCCCAGGCTGGACCGCAGCATCCAGGCGGCTTTTTCGTGAGCGGCCAGCCGCTGGGTCATCAGATCGACGCTGGCCTCGTCACCCGCCTCATCGGCCACGTCCAGGGCCGCGCGCGCCGTGCCGATGACGGTCTCGTGGTCGCGCATCAGTTCCTTCAGCATCTCGGCCGCGTCCTTCTCGGGGTCGCCGTCCTTGATCGACGTCAGGTTGGCGAAGGTGGCATAGCCTTGCGGTGCCAGTTCGCCCAGGGCGCGGATCCGTTCGGCGATGTCGTCCAGGGCGGCCCACACCTCCCGATACTGCTGCTCCAGCAGGTTGTGATAGCTGAAGAATTCCGGCCCGCGGACATTCCAGTGATAGCCATGGGTCTTCAGATAGACCGCATAGCTGTCGGCCAGGACCTTGGTCAGTTCCTGGGCCACGCCGTTGCGTTCACCCTTGCTCAGGCCGGTGTCGATGGTGGTCGTCATGGAAGGCATCCTCGGGAAATCGGATTGGTGGCACGTCCGGTGTAGGCCAAGGTGGGGAGGCCGGTGACCGCAGCCAAGGGCCGATCGTCGCATATGGCCAAGTTTGACAAGACAGGGAACGTGCCATCAAGCAAGGCGTTGCATCGGGCTGGCGTTCGCGCCGGACGGGGGTGGAATGGGCGCTGACGCCTTCTTCAGAAGCATAGCATTGGCGCGCCCGGCGGGCGTGTGGCGCACCCTCGTCATCATCGCCGGCTGTGCTCTGGGGGGTCTGGCCATTCGGTTGGCCCTGAACCCGGCGTTCGGCGGCTTTCCGGCCCATGTCGTCATGCTGCCGCCCGTGATCCTTGCCGCCATATGGGTGGGTCGACGCGGCGGGCTTTCCGTCACCCTGATCTGCCTGGCCGGCAGCATGGCCATCGCGGCCAGCACCACCGGCCCGGCACCCTTCGACCGCGAGGCGGCCCTGGTCGGGGCGTCCGCCTATGTCGCCGTCGCCGTTCTGATGACGCTGATCGCCGCCTCTTTGCGAGATTCCCTTCGCCTGGCCGAGCAGCGCCTGTCCGATCTGACCGCCTCGGAAGGCCGGGCGGACGAGACCGAGACGCGGTTCCGCGACATCAGCGACGTCGCCCCGGTCATGCTGTGGACCGCCGATGCCGTGGGCCGGGTCTATCTGAACGCCGCCTTTCGCCGGTTCTGGGGCGATCGCCCGATCAGCGTGCTGAACCTCAAGCCGTGGCTGGACGCCATCCACCCCGATGATCGCGATCGGGTGTTCAAGGCCAGTCTCAAGGCTCTCCAGTCGCGAACGCCCCTGTCGATCGAGGGGCGCTATCGCCGCCATGACGGGGAATGGCGCACCCTGTCGACCGAGGCCCAGCCCCGCTTTGGTCGAGACGGAGAGTTCCTGGGCATCGTGGGCGCCAATACCGACGTCACCGATCAGCGCCACGCCGAGGCCGCCCTGCGCGAGAGCGAGGAACGCTTCCGCCTGATGGCCGATACGGCCCCTTCGCCCGTCTGGCTGACCAATGCGGAGGCCGAGGTCGAGTTCGTTAACAAGGCGCTGGAAACCTTCTATGGCCAGCCCGCCGAACAGATTCTGGGCCATGTCTGGAAACAGGCGATCCACCCCGACGACCTGGCCGACGTCGCCAAGGCCCAGGCTCCCCGCGAGCAGCGCCTGCCCTATGCGTTCGAATGTCGGTTCATGCGGGCCGACGGGGCCTGGCGATGGATGCGGGTGGCGGTCAATCCGCGATTTGACGGCGATGGCCGGTTCTGCGGCTATGTCGGCCTGTCGTTCGACATCACCGAGGCCCGCGAGGCTCTGGAGCGGCTGGAGCGGCAACAGCGCCGTCAGGGCTTCCTGCTGCAACTGTCCGACGACCTTCGCGACCTGTCGGAACCCGATGCCATCGTCGCCCATGTCTGCCAGGCCCTGGGCAGAAAGCTCGGCGTGGACCGCATCGGCTTCGGCGAGGCCCAGCCGGATGGGGAAACGGTCGTCGTCCGCAACGCCTGGGTCCGTCCGGGCCTGTCGGACCTCAGCGGGGCGTGGCGGCTGTCGGACCATGGCGAGGATCTGGCCCGTGATCTGAAACGCGGGATCGCAATCCGCACGACCGACATCGCCGACTATGCCGTCAGCCAGGGCATCAAGGCCTCGTTCGAGGCCCTGTCCGTCCGAGGCCGGCTGAGCGTTCCCCTGATGCGGGGCGGGGTTCTGCGCGCCCTGCTCTTCGCCCATACGGTCCAGCCGCACGAATGGTCCGACGACGATGTGGCCCTGCTGCATGACGTGGCCGCCCGCACCTGGGCCGAAGTCGAGCGAGCCCGCGCCGAGGCCGACGTCCGCGAAAGCGAACAGCGGTTCCGCGCCATCGCCGATACGGCGCCCGTCCTCATCTGGGTGACCCAGCAGGATCGCTCTCGCGCCTTCGTCAACCAGGCCTATGTCGCCTACAACGGCGGCACCTATGAAGAGGCGCGCACGGCCGACTGGCGTGCCGTCGTCCATCCCGACGATCACGAGCGCATCCTGGCCGAATCCCTGGCGGGCGAAGCGACGGGTCGGCCCTTCTCGATGGAGGCGCGCTATCTGCGTCACGACGGCGCCTATCGCTGGCTGCGGTCTTTCTCGCGGCCTCGGCTGGATGCGGATGGCCAGGTGGCGGGCTTCGTCGGCGTGGCCTTCGACGTCACCGAGCCGAAACAGGCCGAGGCCGATCTGAAGCGCATCAACGAACTGCTGGAGGACCGGGTCGGCGAAGCCCTGGCCGAGAAGGCCAAGGCCGAGGCCGATCTGATGCACGCCCAGCGGATGGAGGCCGTCGGACGACTGACCGGGGGTGTGGCCCATGACTTCAACAACCTGCTGACGGTCGTGATCGGGGCCCTGGACATCATTCTGCGATCGCCGGACGACGCCGCCAAGCGCCAGAAGCTGGGCGAGGCCGCCTTGTCCGCCGCCCGGCGGGGGGAACGGCTGACCCACCAGCTGCTGGCCTTCTCCCGTCGTCAGGCCCTGCGGCCCGAAGCGGTCGATCTGAACGCGCTGATCCGCCAAAGCGACCCCCTGCTGAGGCGCGCCGTCGGCGAGGCGGTCGAGCTGAAGTTCAAGCTGAAGCGCGGCGGGGCCCGCGTGAATGTCGATCCGGCTCAGTTCGAGGCCGCGCTTCTGAACCTCGTGGTCAATGCCCGCGACGCCCTGGGCGACAAGGGCCGTGTGGTGATCCAGACCCAGGGATGCGACGTCGAGGAGGGCGACGTGCCCGGCCTGGCTCCCGGCACCTATGTCTGCATCACCGTGGCGGATAACGGCGCGGGTATGCCGCCCGACATCATCGATCGTGTGTTCGAGCCCTTCTTCACCACCAAGCCGGTCGGCAAGGGCACGGGCCTGGGCCTGAGCCAGGTGCATGGGTTCGCCCATCAGAGCGGCGGGGGTGCCAGGATCACGTCCAACCCGGGCAAGGGCACCGAGATCCGACTTTATCTGCCGCCCCTGGCGGTCGATACGATCCAGAGCGAGCCTGGGGTCGTCACCCCAGCGGCTGTGACCCAGGGGACGATCGAGGGCGGGCACCTGCTTTTGGTCGAAGACGACCTGGGCGTGGCCACGGTGGCGATCGAGTTACTTGAGGCCATGGGCCTGCAGGTGACGGCGGCCGAGACCGCGCCCCAGGCCCTGAACCTGCTGGCCGAGGGCCGGTTCGATATCATGCTCAGCGATGTGGTCATGCCCGGCGGCATGACCGGAATCGAACTGGCCCGGCACTGTGCGCGGGCCTATCCCGAGATGCGGATCGTTCTGGCATCGGGCTATGCCGGCGACGACGTCGACGAGGCCCTGGCCGACGCGCCCTGGCCGTTCCTGAAGAAGCCCTATTCAGCCGAGGCGCTGAGGATCATGATCCACGAGGCCTTGGCGTAGTCAGCGACCGCGCTGGCTCTTCTTGTCGGCGCGACGGGCTCTCTGCTCGGCCTTGACGGCGGCCTTGCGTTCGCGGCGCTCGTTGCGACGGGCTTCTTCCTGTTCTTCCTCGGTCATGCGCTTGGCCTCGACGACCTGCTGCTGCACGACTTCCTTTTCGCGGCGCAGCTCGGCCTTGGCCGCTTCATGCTGCTGGCGGATGGCTTCCTTCTCGGCGGCGCGCTTTGCGGCCAGCTTGTCGAACTCGGGGTCCGGCGCAGCGGGCTTGGGCTTGAACTTGGCCAGCAGGGCCTTCTTGGCCTCCGCCTGGGTGGACAGTCGATCGGTGAAGCCGGTTTGTTTCAGATCTCGCATGCGAGGGTCGGTCGTCCTTATGGCTGCGGCCAAGCCGCAAGATGGGGGCCGCCAGTGGGGCAATCTCCCACTCCGGGCGGCTCGCTACGCGAAAACAGGGCCACAGATCAAGACCGCGCAGTCTTGAGGCCTCGCCACGGTGATGGCGCGACATCGAAGGACGCCGCGCCATCAAGGGCTGTTTTCAGCCTGCCGAGGTCAGTCTTCGCCCTGGGTCCTGGCGACGGCGGCACCCGCGGCACCGCCGACAGCGGCCCCGACGGGACCGGCCACCACGGCTCCGGCGACGGCACCGGTGGCGGCCCGCTGTTCCATGGTGGACCCGCAGGCCCCCAGGGCCAGGGCGGAGGCGGCGAAGGTCAGGGCGATCAATTTGCGGGTCATGTGAAACTCTCCAGAATTACGGGCCCATAACGCTAACGGCAGCGCTACGTTCCCGTGGCTGCACGCCCGAGATGTCAACCCGTTCGATAGACTGTTCGCGTGGCCAGCACGTCTATGCGGCATCCGACGTTGAGCAGACATTGCCGAGCGACACGTAGACCCCGTGTCCAGCAATACAGTATTTAGCAACATTGCATGGGGCCAAGATGAACGAATGTTTCGTTGGCCATGACATATCGGCGATAAGTCCTCTTGATTGTTGCACTGCACACACATCTTGCGAATCAAACACATTGAGGCCACAAAGGGCTGGCTTAAGGCGCGTCCCCGACGTCCGGCCGTTCGCCGATCGTCGGTTCTTCGATTCCCCCACCACCTAGGTGCAGCGGGCTTCGAAGCGAGAGATTAAGGGGCGGCATTGCGCCCTGCGGATCAGGATAAGGCCTTTGTCGACCCCTTCCCCCTTGCGCGTGACCCCGCGCGTCGATCGCGCCGCCAAGCTCCGTCCCGGAGCGGCTGCGGCGGCCTTCGGCGGGCTGGTGGGTCTGGCGATCGGTTGCGCCTATCTGGGTGGAACGGTGGCCAAGGCGACGACGGTGCGCGCACACGCGGAACGGATCGAAGGCGCGGCCTCGGCCGGTTTTACCGAAGAGGCGCTGTCGGCCGCCGCGGGCGGCATGGATGCCAGTGCCCTGGCCATCGCCCGTCGTCATGATCCCTATCTGGTCGCCGGCCCCTCGCAGCGCGATCGTCAGGCCGAGCTGATGACGGCCCGGCTGGAGCGCCTGCGCGGCACGCCGAATTCCAACCTTCGACAGGTCAGCCTGGGCGCGGCTCACCCCGCCGCCCGCCCCTTCCGCCTGGACAACGCCCTGGACGCCTCGCGCGATCTGGAATGTCTGACCCAGGCCGTCTATTACGAGGCGCGCGGCGAGGGGCGCGACGGAATGCGCGCCGTGGCCCAGGTCGTCCTGAACCGCGCCCGCCATCCGGCCTTCCCCAAGACCGTCTGCGGCGTCGTCTTCCAGGGAGCTGGTCGGCGCACCGGCTGCCAGTTCAGCTTCACCTGCGACGGATCGATGCGGGCGCCCCGCAATCAGGCCGCCTGGAACCGCGCCCGCGACGTGGCGTCACAGGCCCTGTCCGGCACCGTCTATTCCCGTGTCGGAAACGCCACCCATTTCCACACCACGGCGGTCTCTCCGCGCTGGCGTTCGTCACTGATCCAGGTCGGCCAGGTCGGCGATCACGTCTTCTATCGCTTCGGCGGTCGTTCGGGCTCCAGCGGTGCCTTCAGCTATACCCCCCGCGCGTCGTCGGCTGAACAGCCCCAGATCATCCAGGCCAGCATGGATCCCACGACCCCGGTCCGGCAGGCCGGGCAGGCCGTCGCCTATACCTGGGTGTTGGCTCAGGAAAATCTGGGCGGCGCCGAAACGCCCAAGCCCGAGGTTGCGCCCCAGCCGTCGCCTCGCCCGACCGTTGATCCCGTACCTGCGATCACGCCCGAGACCGTGCCCACGACCTAAGCGTTCAGCGCTGGTGGACCTGGCGGTGGACCGTCCGGTTTTGGTTCAGACTGCCGAAACGCTCTTCGGCACCCGGCGTCGGTTCCGACCCCGCCACGGCGTCCGCTGGACCTTGCTCGTCACGGGAAGTCGCGCAGTATTCGCCCCCCTCGTTTGCGAGGTGGAAGCTGCGGGGTTCCTCCGGGATCTTGGGCGTCTGGCTCATCGGTCATCCTTCCGTGGCCAGAAGAACTCGCCTTGATCGACGCCGTTCCATCACGGCATCAAGCGACGACCGCATCCAGCCCGATGTCGAGCGAGGCGGCCGAGTGGGTCAGGGCTCCCACCGAGATCACGTCCACGCCGGTGCCCGCAATCGCCTGCACCGTGGCCAGGGTGACCCCGCCTGAGGCCTCCAGCACCGGCCGCCCAAAGGGGCTGACCCGCGCCCGGGCCACAGCCTCGCGCAGCATCGGCAGGGTGAAATTGTCCAGCATGATCACGTCCGGGCCCTCGGCCAGGGCCTCGTCCAGCTGATCCAGACCGTCGACCTCGACCTCGACCTTCATCAGGTGCCCGGCTGCCGCCCGGGCCCGGCGTATCGCCTCGCCGACACCGCCACAGACCGCGACGTGATTGTCCTTGATCAGGATGGCGTCATCCAGGCCGAACCGATGATTGACCCCGCCACCACAGCGCACCGCGTGCTTCTCCAGGGCCCTCAGACCCGGTGTGGTCTTGCGCGTGTCGGCGATCCGCGCCTTCGTGCCGGCCACCGCCTCGACATAGGCCCGCGTCAGGGTGGCGATCCCACTGAGCCGCCCCAGCAGATTCAGCGCCGTCCGTTCCGCCGCCAGAAAGGCGCGCGCATCGGCCTCCACCTCGGCCAGCACGGCTCCAGCCCCGAAGGCCGCGCCGTCCGACAGCGTTCGCGTCACCTTCGCCAGCGGGTCCATGGCCAGCACGGTCAATCGGACGCAATCGATCCCGGCCAGGACGCCGGCCCGGCGCGCGGCGAACACGGCCCTCATCCGCGCCTCGGCCGGGATGCAGGCGGCCGCCGTCACATCCCCCGCCCGGCCCAGATCCTCGGCCAGCGCCGTCCGGACCACAGGCATGATCAGGATGTCGGGCAGGGCGGAGATCACGGGTTGATCCTTCATTCGGCGGCGATCCGGCTCGAGTCGTGGCGGTTTATCCGGGTGTGCCGGGCTTGTCGCGCCGCGTCCGGCCAGTCGCTGCGGAAATGCCCGCCCCGGCTTTCGCAGCGGGCCAGGGCCGCCTCGGCGATCAGACGGGCCGCGATCAGTGGCAGGGCCCCAGGCGTCTGCGCCTCCAGTCGACCGATCTGGTCGAGGGCCTGGGTCAGGCCTCGCGCATCACGGACCACGCCGACATGATCGCTCATGGCCCGCCGCAGGATCTGCAGATCGGCATCGGGCAACCGGGTGCCTGCTTTGACCGGCATGGCTGGGCCCGCTCCATCCGTTTCGCTTGCCGCCGCCCGCCCTGTCCTGCGTCCAAACGACGCCGCTTCCAACAGGGAGTTTGACGCCAACCGGTTGGCGCCGTGCACGCCGGTGGCGGCGCATTCCCCCACCGCGAACAGCCCCGTCAGGGTGGTGCGGCCGTCCGGCGAGGCCGCGATGCCGCCCATGTGATAGTGGGCCGCCGCCGCCACGGGAATGGGGCTTTCGCGCGGGTCCAGGCCCGCCCGCATACAGGCGGCGAACACCGCCGGGAACTCATGCGGAAAAGCCGGCCCGATGGCCGAGCGGGCATCCAGACAGGCCCCGCGACCCGCGGCGCGTGCCGCATGGACCGCTCGCGCCACAACGTCGCGCGGGGCCAGGTCGGCGTCATCCGCCGGGCCGAGCAGGAACACGCCCTCCCGGTCGATCAGCCGCGCACCCTCGCCTCGCAGGGCCTCCGTGGCCAGGGGCATGGGATCCAGGCCGACGTCGATCGCGGTGGGGTGGAACTGCACGAACTCGGGATCCAGAATGTCGGCTCCCGCCAGCCAGGCCAGGGCCATCCCCTCGCCGAGCAGGGCGGCGGGTGTCGTGGTCTGGGCATACAGACCGCCCGCGCCGCCGGTGGCCAGCACCACGGCCGAAGCCCGTACCTCGACCAGGCGTCCGTCTGACCGCGCGATCAGGGCCCCGCAGACCCGCCCGCCTGCGTCCTGGATCAAGCCGCAAAGCCGCCCGTCCTCCCAGACCGTGACATGGGGCGCGGCCCGTACCGAGGCGACGAGGGCGGACAGTATGGCGCGTCCGGCCCCATCCCCGCCGACCCGCGCGACCCGGGCCCGGGAATGGGCGGCTTCCAGGCTGACGGCAAAGCCGCCATCCCCATCACGATCGAAGGGCGCGCCCAGGGATGCCAGCCATTCCACCGTCGCCCGCCCATCGTCTGTCAGGGCACGGGCAGGCTCCGCCTCGACCAGGCCGGCCCCGGCGATTGTGGTGTCGGTGGCGTGCAGGGC
>Ga0209066_10002026_pt1 | contig 25559 bp, 25 predicted proteins | sample All_14_2_FD_187198 | JGI IMG/M metagenome (GOLD analysis project Ga0209066, IMG submission 187198) | Freshwater microbial communities in response to fracking from Pennsylvania, USA - Allegheny Zone_MetaG_DW_15 (SPAdes) (version 2) ... | reverse complement strand
AAGGTATACATTATCTAGAAAATCATTCCCCTGCCGACCTGGATTCTGCCCGATTGCATACCGGGCGGGAAACCCGCATGCTGCATTGCGATATCAGGCGGAAGCAGGAATGTACAGATGCTGCGACAGCATGGACTTTACCCCTATCGTCCGATGCGGGGGCGACCGGAATTCACCTGGCCGGGCGGGGCGAAGCTGGCCTGCTTCATCGCCATCAATGTGGAAGTCTTTCCCTTTGCGGAAGGGTTGAGCATCGACCTTGCCCCGCGCCAGCCGGAACCCGATGTGGTGAACTATTCCTGGCGGGACTATGGAAACCGGGTCGGAATCTGGCGCCTGCTGGACGTGCTGGATGCGCTGGATCTGCCGATCACCGCCCTGATGAACACCGCGCTCTATGACGCATGTCCGGAAATCCCGGCGGCCTTTCGTGCGCGTGGCGACGAGATCGCCGGCCATGGCCGCACGAATGCGGAGCGCCAGTCCGATATGGCGCCGGAGGCGGAACAGATGATGATCCGCGGCTGTGTCGAGCGGATCACGCGGGAGGAGGGGGCACCGCCCGTCGGCTGGATGGGGCCTTGGGTGTCGGAAACCCATGCCACCCTGCCGATCCTGGTGGAGGAAGGGTTCCGCTATGTCATGGATTGGGCGCCCGACGACCAGCCGGTCTGGTTCGACACGCCCAAAGGCCGCCTCCTGTCCATGCCCTATGCGCGCCAGACCAATGATCTGCCGCAGTTGCATGGCGCCAAGCTGACGCCCTGGGACTACGCGCAGGTGCTGATCGACCAGTTCGACGAGATGCTGGAACAGGCGGAGGGGGAAGGCGCGCCGCCGCTGGTCTATTCCCTGTCGCTGCATCCTTTCCTGGTGGGCCAGCCCTATCGGCTGCGCCATCTGAAACGGGCGCTTTCCCATATCGCGGCCCATCGCGACCGCTGCTGGATCGCCCCGGCGGGCGCCATCGCCGCTTTCTGCGAAACCCTGCCGGATGGAGCGCTGGCTTAGGTATCAGCCCGCCAGCGCATCCGCCCTGCTGAAATCGATGCCGGTCGCGGCCTTGCAGAGGTCTAGCATGCGCCGGGCCTGGTGGTTCAACTCGCGGGCGATGGCGGCTTCCCCGGCATCCACCAGCCGGCGCTCCCAGACGCGGACGCGGCCCTGCACCATGGTCAGCCAGGCCCGTGGTTCCGTGCCCGCGAACAGAAGCGCGGATAACGGGTCGGACACGGCCCCGGCGCAGTCCAGCCCGTCGATCCGGAAGGCTGCGATATCGGCGGCCAGACCGGGGGCGATTTGCCCGATCTGCGGTCGGTTCAGAGCGCGCGCGCCATCCGCCGTGGCCATTTCCAGCGCGTCGGCGGCGGTCAGCCAGTGTTCGGGCGCTTCCGTCACCCGGTGCAGCACGGCGGCCAGGCGTAAGTCCGACAGCAGATTGCCCTGGTCATTGCTGGCCGCCCCGTCGACGCCCAGTCCGACCGCCAGCCCCGCCTGCCGCCAGGACCCTATGGGCGCAAGGCCGAAGCCCAGCCGCACGATGGTGCGCGGGCAATGCGCAACACCAACCCCGGCATCGGCCAATATCCGCACCTCTTCCGGCTTCAGGCGGGTGCCATGGGCCAGCCAGGTGCCGGGCCTCAGCCAGCCATGGCGCGCCAGAAAGGCGATGGGGGCGTCGGGGGCGGCCTTCGCATCCTCGTCGGGCCGGGGGTGGAAATGGGTATGCAGGCCAAGACCGGCTTCCGCCGCCAGATCGGCAAGCTTTCGCATCAGGCCCGGCCGGGTATAGGTGACGCCCGTCGGCCCTAGGGCAACGCGGCACATCGACAGGGGATCGGCATCGTGATGGGCGGCAATCGCCCTTTCCAGGCGCCGCATCAGCTGGTCTTCATCCGCATCGATCAGCCGGGCGGCGGATTGATGACCCATCACGCCGGCCAGCCGGGTTTCCAGATCCCCTTCCAGCGTCGGCATGCAGCCGCGATGGAAATGCAGGCGAATCCCCATTTCCGATGCGGCTTCGACAAGGGCGGCCGCAAGCGGTCCGTCATCGCCGGGCAGCAGATAGGCGCAGTCGGCAGCCGTAGTGCAGCCCGACAGCAGCAGTTCGGCCACCGCGGCCCTGGTCGCCGCACGCAGCATATCGGCATCCAGCCCGGCCCAGAGCGGATAGCTGGCATACAGCCAGTCCAGCGGCCTGGCCCGCAGCGCCGATGGCATGGCGCGGGTCAGATGCTGATAGAAATGATGATGCGTGTTGACCAGCCCCGGCGTCACCACGCAGCCGGAAAGATCGATCCGTTCCACCGGCTCGCCTTCCGCCAGCAGCCCGTCCGGCAGGGCATCGGCCATCCGGCCCAGATGGGCGATGCGACTGTCCCGCACCAGCAGCATCGCGTCGCGGATCGGTTCCACATCGGCCGGGCCGGCATGCAGGGTCGTGATGGAATGCAGCAGGATGGGGCTGTCGGTCATGGCTTAGAGCGGGTTTCGACCAATATGAACCGGTTCCGTTTCTCGATTGGCGAGATGGGCCGGCGTGTGAGCCGGGCGCCGAGCGATGCGGGGCATCGCGCAAGACCGGTTTGCCGCCGGACATCCGCCAATCGGAAACCTGAAAGGACGGGCGGATTTGCTCGGTTTCCGAGCTGTTCGTCCTCGAATATGCACAGGCATGTCCTTCGTCCTCACAACTCGAAACCCAACCAAATCCGCTCCGTCGGAACGATTCATACTGGTCGAAAACCGCTCTAGATCATCGCGCTGGTCATGGATTGGCGCGGCAGCACGGTGGACCGCAGCACGGCCGCCAGCCGGTCCACCCCTTCGGCATATTGCGCGGGATCGGTCAGGCCGAAAGCAATGCGGATGCCGCTGGTGGTGCCCGGCGCCAGGCTGAAACTGTCGGCTACGGCAAAGGCCACCCCCCGGCGCACGGCGTTGAAATACAGCTCGCGCGTGTCGGCATCTTCCGGCAGGGCAAGCCATAGGCTCAAGCCCCCATCCGGGCGCGAAATCTTCGCCCCGTCCGGCCCCAGTGCGGCGGTCAGCGCCGCATGCAGCGCTTCCTGGCGTCGGCGGTATTCGCCGCGCAGCCTTTCCAGATAGGCCGGCCAGTCGGTCCGGCTGAAATACTCCGCCAGCGCCCCCTGCAACAGGGCAGGCGACTGCAGATCGGTCGTCGCCTTCAGCGACAGGCATTCGCGCAGATGCGCGCGCGGCGCGATCAGAAAACCCGTGCGGATGCCCGGCACGAAGACCTTGCCGAAGCCGCGCGTATAGAACACCGCATCTTCCCCGCCCCGCATGGCGCGCAGCGGCAGCACCGGATGGCCGCGATAGCGCAACTCCGGACAGTGGTCGTCTTCCAGGATCGGGGTGGCATATTCATTGGCCAGATCGACCAGCGTCTGGCGGGCGGCTTCCGGCATGACATAGCCGGTCGGGTTCTGGAAGGTCGGATTGACCACGATCAGCCGGGGGCGGTGGCGGCGCAGCGCATCGCGCACCGCATCCAGATCCAGCCCGTTCGGCCCGACGGGCAGCGAAATGGGCTTGGCCCTGGCCGCCCGGATCACATTGATGATGCCGAAATAGCAGGGCTGTTCCACGATCACGGAATCGCCAGGCTTCAGACAGAGCCGCGCCACGAGGTCCAGCCCCTGCTGCCCACCGGAGGTGATGATGATGGAATCCGGGCGCGCGGCCAGCCCATGGGCGCTGAGGAAGGGCAGCAGCGCTTCGCGCAGCTCGTCGCGCCCGCCCGGCGGGTCATATCGGAAGAAGCGGTCCGCATCACCCTGCATCAGGGTGGCGAGCCCGCGCTGGAAGACCGGCGCGTCCGAGGCCGCGACCGACGGGTAGTTGCCGGTGAAGGCGATGACGCCCGGTGCGCGGGCCAGTTCGAACAGGCGGCTGGAAATGCCGGGCGGGGCGATGGCGGCGGCGGAATCCGCCTTGCGCCCGCCACTTCGCCGGCGGGGCTGGCCCGGGCGGGCGACATGCGATCCGCCGCCGCGATTGGCTTCGATCAGGCCACGCTCGCCCAATTCCTTGAAGGCGCGCGCCACGGTGCGGGCATTCAGATTCAGAATGGCGGCCAGCGCCCGCACCGTGGGTAGGCGCATATCCGGCGGAAAACTGCCTTCCGCGATGCGCCCGGCAATGGCATCGCGCACCCGACCATAGAGCGGTTCGGCAAGGTCGCGGCCGAGTTTCAATTCCTCGACCAGTTCGGCCCAGATTTCCGCCCGCTCGATATCCTTGTGATCCGACTGGCTCATGCGGGCTGGGTAGCCGCTGTTTGTTGTAGTGTCAATCCTGTTGTCCATGGTCTTGTTGTATGCTCTTTATGCGGGCTGCTTGTTTGCCCATCGATTGGGCTTTTGCATAAATATTCCGCATAAAACTTATGCATTGCCTTTGGTTTTCATAGCCGCTGGCGTCGCTCGGCCCCATGGTTCCGGCATTCCGGGGAATGGCACGAAACTTGATCTACATCAAACGACGGCGCAAGATTAATTGTTGTAGGAAACAAGATGGATTTCCAGCTCGACCTGTTCCTCGATTCGATCCCGGCCCTATTGAAGGGGGCCAGGGTAACGCTGGTGATCGCGGTGGCGTCGATCGCGCTTGGCGCCGTCATCGGGATTGTCGGGGGCGTTTGCCGCCTGTCGCGCAACCCGTTCCTGCGTTGGCCCATCCTGATCTATGTCACGGTGATGCGCGGCGTGCCGCTCTTGGTAACCCTGCTGTTCCTGTATTACGGCCTGCCTTCCGCCGGCATCCTGCTGGACGCCTTCACGGTGGCGATTATCGCCATGGGGGCGGTCAACGGCGCCTATGTGACGGAAATCGTGCGGGCGGGCATCCAGTCCATTGATCCGGGGCAGATGCGGGCCGCCCGCTCGCTCGGCATGTCCTATGGCTTGGCGATGCGGCGCATCATCCTGCCGCAGGCGATCCGCCGGGTGCTGCCGCCGATCACCAACGAGGCGCTGACCCTGCTGAAGAACACCGCGCTGGTGTCGGCCATCGCGCTGTCCGACCTGCTGCGGTCCGGCCTGGAAATCATGACCTGGCATGCCAACACCTTCAGCCCCTTTGCCGGCGTGGCGCTGATCTATTTCCTGATGACCCTGCCGCTGGTCTGGCTGAATTCCCATCTCGAACGCCGGTTTCGCATCCGATGAGCATGGACCCCGTCGATCTGCTGGTGACGGATGCCCGGCTGGCCGGGCCTGGCTGGGGCTGGATGCCCCGGCGGGGCTGGCTTGCCGTCCGGCAGGGGCGCATCGCCGCGCTGGGATTGGCCGGGGAAGACGCGCCCGATGCCCTGCGCCGGCTGGATGCTAAGGGTGCCACCCTGCTGCCCGGCCTGCGCAATGGCCATACCCATGGCAGCGAGATTCTGTTGCGCGGCATGGCCGATGGTCTGGTGCTGGAAGACTGGCTTGGCGCGATCTGGTCGAAACTGGACAGCCTTTCGCCGGGCGGCATGGCGGCGGCGATCAGGCTGCAGGCGCTGTTGTCGCTGCGCAGCGGCACCACGGCGCTGGTGGACCATCTGCGCCGCACGCCGATGACGGATGCCGTGCTGGAAGCAGCCAGTGCCGCCTATGCCGAGACGGGTATGCGGGTGCTGATCGCGGTCATGCTGCGCGACGGAGCAAAAGCCGATGGCAGCCTGATCGGGGCGGGACATTTGACAACGGTGGAGGCGCCGAAAGATCAGCTTACCCGCATCGCGGCTGCCGCGCGGGATCTGTCCAGCCAGCGGATCGGCTTTGCCTTGGGGCCGTCCGCTTCCGGCCGATGCAGCGATGCGATGCTGGACGGCATCGCGGCGCTTTCCGGCACGGCCAGCCTGCCCATCCATGTGCATGTCGCGGAAACGGCGCGCGAGGTGGCGGAGGAGGTGGAGCGGTTCGGCATGGGTCCCTATGCCAGGCTGGCGGCGCGCGGCGTGCTCGGCCCCCGCACGGCCTGTGCCCATTGCGTCCATGCCGGTGACGCGGATGTGGCCCTGCTGGCCGAAGCCGGGGCGGTGGTGGTGCACAACCCGGTTTCCAATCTGCGCCTGGGTTCCGGCATCGCCGATGTACCGCGCTTTCGCCGCTCCGGCATTGCCGTGGCGCTGGGTACGGATGGTTCGGCCAGCAATGATGGCGCCGATCTGTGGGAAAGCCTGAAATTCGCAGCGCTGCTGCCGCGCCGGGAGGGCCTGGAGGAGGCGGGGGGCTGGTCCGCGCCTGGCTGGCTGGACATGGCGGTGTCGACCGGCGCTTCCGCCCTGTCGCCCGGTGGATCGGATGTACAGGCCCTGACGGTCGGGGCGCCGGCCGATTTCTGCCTCTACCCGCCCGTCGAAGCTCCCCTGCTGGAGGATGAGAGCTTTCCGGCCGCCCTGCTGCTGTCCGGGCCGCGCCGCCCGTCGCATGTGGTGGTGGATGGAGAACTGTTGCTGGAGGACGGAGAATTCACCCGTCTGGATGAGGCCCGCATCGTCGCCGATGCCCGCCAGGCGGCCTTGGAGGTGTTGTCATGAAGGAAGAAGCCCTGTTCGCCGGGGTGCAGCCGCCGCCGACCGTGGTGCTGCGCAATGTCTGGAAAAGCTATGGCGAGACGGAGGTGCTGAAAGGCATTTCCCTGACCGTGCGGCGCGGCGAGGTGGTGGCGATCATCGGCCCGTCCGGCTCCGGCAAATCGACCCTGCTGCAATGCATCAACTTCCTGGAACCCTTCGATGATGGGGAGGTGCTGATCGACGGCAAGCCGATCGGCCTGGTGCCCGGCCCGAACGGCAAGCGCCTGCGCATGGGGGAAAGCGCGCTGAACGCCCTGCGGCGGCAGATCGGCACCGTCTTTCAGCAATACAATCTGTTCCCGCATATGTCGGTGCTGGCCAATCTGATGGAAGCGCCGATCCATGTTTCGGGCAAGCGCCGGGCCGAGGCCGAGGAGATCGCCCGCCTGCAATTGGATCGGGTGGGGCTGGCGCATAAGGCCGATGCCTTCCCGGGCGAGCTTTCCGGCGGCCAGCAGCAGCGCGTCGCCATCGCCCGGGCGCTGGCCATGAGCCCCAAGGTGATGCTGTTCGACGAGGTGACCTCCGCCCTCGACCCCGAACTGGTGGGCGAGGTGCTGGCTACCATGCGCCAGCTGGCGGAGGAGGGAATGACCATGATCACCGTCACCCATGAGATGGGCTTCGCCCGCGACGTCGCCGACCGGGTGATCTTCATGGACCAGGGCATGATCGTGGAGGAGGGCGACCCCAAGGCGTTCTTCGCCGCGCCGAAACAGGAACGCAGCCGCGCCTTCCTGTCGCGCATCCTGCAAACCGGCAGGGACATGCCGGAGGCTACTGCATGAGGTTTCAACCAGGGAGGTCCCGCGTCCGCCCGTCCATGGGCGACGTTCGAACCGAGCAAAGAGGAGAGAGCACGATGTTGCGTCTGATCGCCAATCGCCGGATTGCCATGCTTGCCATGGCCGTCGGTGCGCTGCTGGCCGGCCTGTCCGTTGCGGCCGCGCCTGCCCAGGCCCAGGACACCCTTGCCCAGATCAAATCCAAGGGCGTGATGGTGGTGGGCAATTCCGGGTCCTATCCGCCCTTCGAAATGATGATCGACGGCAAGCTGAACGGCTTCGATGTCGACCTGGCCGAAGAACTGGCCAAGCGCATGGGCGTCAAGGTCGAATGGCAGGTGGTCGACTTCAAGGGGATCATCGCCGCGCTGAACTCCAAGCGCGTGGACGTGCTGATCACGGCCATGACCTGGACGCCGGAACGGGCGCAGCAGATTCTGTTCTCCGATCCCTACTACAATGCGGGAATCGGCGCGGCCGTGCTGAAGGAATCGGGCATCACCAAGCCGGAAGATCTGAAGGGCAAGACCATCGGGCTGCAGGTCGGCTCCTCGGGCGAGCGCTACGCCAAGACCGAACTGGCGCAGTATGTGACCGAGATGAAGCTGTATGACGACTTCGTCATGGCCGTGAACGATCTGAAGAATCGTCGGGTCGATGCGGTCGTCAACCCGCTGCCGACACTGCGCCACAACACCAAGAACGATGCGGGCATCGTCACGACTTCGGTCTGGGATGAGCGGAATGTGGGCATCAATGCCCGCAAGGATGACACCGCCCTGATGGCCGAGATCAATAAGCATCTGGCGGCGATGAAGGCCGATGGCTTCCTGGCGGCCAATGACAAGAAGTGGTTTGGCGGCAGCGGTTCCTGACCGCCGGTTCGGGGCCGGCCGTCCTCTCCCCGATTTGGTCGGCCCCGTCTTATTCTGAGTGTTCCGGAAAAGGAGATTTCCGATGCAGCCCCTGGTGAATGCCGAAGCGCGCCTCGCCGATCTTGCCGGCGCCATGCGGCGCGAGATCGCCATGCTGGCCTATCCCGCGACCCGATGGGTGAAACCACGCACGCTGGATGATGGCGGGCCGGTGCTGGATGTGCTGATCGTGGGTGGCGGCCAGTCGGGCCTTGCCATCGCCAACGGGCTGATCCGCGAGGGTGTGGATAATATCCTGGTGCTGGACCGGGCGGAGGAGGGGATGGAAGGTCCCTGGCTGCGCTTTGCCCGCATGGGGGTGCTGCGCACGCCGAAATTCCTGGTGGGGACGGAGCTTGGCTTTCCCTCCCTGTCCATCGAAAGCTATTTCTCCGCCGTGTATGGGGCGGAAGCCTGGGCCGGGATCGACCGGGTGCCGCGGCTGGCCTGGCGGGATTATCTGCAATGGTATCGCCATGTGCTGGATCTGCCGGTGCGCAACGGCATGGCGGTGGGCTGCGTGCGCCGCCATGCCGATGGCATCATCGCGGTCGACTGCACCGGCCCCAAAGGTCCGGAAACCCTGTTCGCGCGCCGCGTGGTGCTGGCGACGGGCTATGACGGCATCGGCGAGTGGCGCATCCCGGCCGAATTCTCCAGGGCGGTGCCCGCCGACCGGCTCTACCACTCCAACGGGGCGATCCCGTTCGAGCGCATGGCCGGCGCAAGGGTGTGCGTGATCGGGCATGGCGCGTCCAGCTTCGACAATGCCGTGGCGGCACTTGGGGCCGGGGCGAAAAGCGTCGATCTGTGCTTCCGCCGCGCCGTGCTGCCCAAGGTCAATCCGCATCGCTGGGTGGAATTCACCGGCTTCCTGAAGCATTTCCCGGAAATGTCGGACGCGACGCGCTGGCAGGTGAACCTGTATTTCAAGAAGGTGGATCAGCCGCCCGCCCGCTGGGGCTTCGATGCGGCCCATGCCCATCCGAATTTCGCCATGCATGCTTCCAGCCCCGTCACGCATCTGGCCTGGGATGAAGGCCGTGGGGAAATTACGCTGGAAACGCCCCGGCAGCGTTTCACCTTCGATTACATCATTGCCGCCACCGGCTCGGCCATTGACCTGTCGCTGCGCCCGGAACTGTCGGAAATCCGCGACAGCATCCTGCCCTGGAAGGAGGTCTATACCCCTGCATCGGGGGAGGAACATCCGGCCCTGGGCAATTTCCCCTATCTGGGGCCGGAATATCAGTATCGCGCCCGCGACCCCAAGGATGAGAGCTTCCTGAACGCCATTCACGCCTTCAACTTCTCCGGCATCGTGTCGATGGGGCCGCATTCCACCTCGATCAGTGGGCATAAATACTCCGTGCCGCGCCTGCTCCGTGGTCTGACCAAGGGGCTGTATCTGGAGCAGGAAAGCCATCTGATGCCCGATATGATGGCCTATGACGAACCCGATCTCGTCTACGATGCCGATGTGTCTTCCGTCAGTGCCGCGGAATGAAGGAGCCTTCCCCATGACCGAACCAAGCCTGATCGACATTGCGGTGGAACCCCTGACGGAGGAGGCGTTTGCCCCCTATGGCCAGGTATTGAAGCCGGAGGAGGATGGGCTGCCTTACGGCCCGCAGGACGCCCAGCTTGATCTGAGCCGGGGCATCCCGCGCTTCTATCTGATGCATTTGCATGGCAAGCCGATGGAATTCGACCGGATCACGCGCCACCGGCAGGTGACGCAGTGTCTGGCATCCGTCGGCGGCGGGGAATGGGTGATGGCGGTGGCCCCGCCGGATGCGCTGGAAGACCCTGATGCGGAACCGGATTTGTCCCGGCTGAAGGCGTTCCGTATCCCCGGCGACCGGGCGGTGAAGCTGCATGTCGGCACCTGGCATGCCGGCCCCTATTTCGCAGGCGATGCGATGGCCTTTTTCAATCTGGAACTGGCCGATACCAATATCGTCGACCACCATACCTGCCGGCTTGCCGCCAGCTTCGGAAAGAAATTCCGCTTCCTGGGATAGCGGATCGAAGGGGTCTGCGATGACCGTGTCCATGTCCATCCCCGTCATTGACCTGTCCGGCGAGGACATGCGGGTTGCCTCGGCCATCGATGAGGCCTGTCGGCGGATCGGCTTCTTTGCCATTACCGGTCACGGGGTGGATATGGACCTGGTGACCCGGCTGCGTGCGGCGGCGGAGGCGTTCTTTGCCCTGCCGATGGAAGAGAAGCTCAGGCTGGCCCGTCCTTCCCAGGAAGTCAGCCGGGGCTATAACCGGTTGGCCGATCAGGCCCATGCCCGGTCCCTGGGCGGGATGGCGCCGCCCGACCTGCAGGAAAGCCTGGGCTTCGGCCCGGATGATTGCGCTCCACCGGAAGACCGGGGCACCGATCCGGACATTCTGCGCATCTTCCACGCGCCCAATCTCTGGCCGGATCATCCGGCCGCGCTGCGCCCGGCGGTGGAAGCCTATCAGCGCCAGATGCGGGCACTCGGTGCCAGGCTGATGCGGCTGGCGGCGATCGGGCTGGGGCTCGGGCCAGATTATTTCATACCCTATTTCGCCTTTCCGTCCGGCAATCTGCGGCTGAACCACTATCCCGCGCAGATTGAGGCCCCGGTTGCAGGCCAGCTGCGCTGCGGCGCGCATAGCGATTACGGGGCTCTGACCATCCTGTGGGGCGATGATGTGCCGGGCGGGCTGGAGGTGGACGCGGCGCGGGCGGGCTGGATTCCGGCCGCGGCACCGCCCGGCGGCTTCCTGATCAATATCGGCGATCTGCTGCAGCATGTAACCGGCGGTCGCTGGGTGTCCACCCTGCACCGGGTGGTGAATCCGCCACGCGATGCGGCCCGGCAGAACCGGCATTCCTTTGCCTTCTTCTATCAGCCGACGGCCGATGTTCCGATCCCTGTCATTCCGGGCGGGTCGCTGGGCGATGGTGGCGAGACGCTGACGGCCGCGCGGAACTGGCTGAACAAGACCAGGCTGGCGCGGGATGGGCTCAGCGGGCCAGCACCGCTTCCTGTCGCGTGAGGATGGCGAGGAACCGGTCTTCCACCTCGGCGAAGCTGCGCGGTGGGGCATAGATATCGGTGGTTTCGAAGGCCCCCAGATAGGCATCGATCCGTTTGCCATCGCTGGCCAGCGGGCAGACCAGCCTGCTGTAGTTGTAATGATCACCCTGGCCCAGATCGTAGGCGATCCGGGTCAGCCAGGCCGTGGCAAGACGATCCACCGTTTCATAGCAGCGTTTGGCATTGCGGCGGGCACGCTCGGGCAGGACCTCTTCCAGGCTGCGGCCCGTAATGTCCTGCGCGAACAGCCCCCGCACGGCGGTACCCGCCAGCCGGAAGCGCAGCCCATCACCCTCGATCCGTTCCAGCATGTAGAGCGCGGGCAGGATGGGTTTCAGCTGCCCGGGGTCAATCTCTCGACGTCCGGGCAGATAGGCGCCGTCGCAAAGCTCGAGCCAATAGTCCAGCAACAGGGCAAGCCCGGAATCCCCCAGCGCATCGCGGAAGGCGGGCAGAGAGAGGGCTGGAACCGCTTGTTCGGCTGCGAGGCAGTCCATCGGGCGCAACTATTCCGTTTCGGAACGGTTGGCCTCGCCTTGGCGGCGCAGCAGGAATTCCCGACCCGTTTTCACGCGCGCGACCCCGTCATATTCGACGATGTCGGCCGTGGCATAGGTTTCCGACCAGCGTTCGGGAAGGAAGCTGCCGGTACCGATCACATCGATCGGGGCCTGGGCCAGCGCCATCACCTTGCACTTCTCTGGTCCGAAGCCCGAGGAGCCGACGATCTTCACCTTCGGGAACCCGGTCTTGTCCAGTGCTTCACGCATATGCCAGATCGCGGCGGCCGATACGCCCGGCCCGATCAGGTGGCGCAACTCCTGCTCCGTCCGGAAACCACGGATGGAGCGCGGGGCGTTGCGATCCAGCACCGCATAGGACGCCGCAGGGTCCAGCCCCTCGCAGAAACGCCCGCCCATCGTGTCCAGCCGGACCGACAGTTTGCCCGCCGCGGCCAGATCCGGGAAACGGTGGCAGACCGCCAGCGTATCGGTCACTTCCAGCCCGAAATAATCGACCAGCACGGTCAGATTCTCGGACGGATGGGTTTCGTGGAACATCTCCGCCGCGTGCACGGTGGAATTGGCATAGCCGATCAGTGCATGCGGCATGGTGCCCAATCCGCGTTCCAGCCCGAAATAATGGGCGGTCGCGGTGGTGGCATTGCCAATGAAACCCTTGGCGTCGCCCTTGCGCTGGGCGCGGGCGGAGCCGACGGAGGCGCCATAGGCCATCTGATCGGCCATCTCCGACCCGGCGCAATGGCGCGCATCCATGGCCAGGAAGGCGGTTTCCGGCAGATCCATGCACATGGAAAAGGCGTTGTAAGCTGCCACCGATGGCGGACCGACGCGCTGCAGCAGCAGCGTTTCCAGATCGACCAGATGGAAGAAGGAGCCGGTGACATAGAACATCGGCTCGCCCGCGCCGACCCATTGGCCTTCCTGGTGCAGAAGCTCGACCTCGAAGGTGACGCCGCGGTCCCGCGCCTTTTCCTGTAACCAGTCCAGCGCCAGCCGGGGCGCGCTGATCACGGGACGGCGCATGAAAACGGCATAGGTTACCGTCGCATCGCCGAATTTCGCGATCACCGCCTTGCTGCGGTTGAAATAGGCATCCGTCCAGCGTTCAACCTCACGGTCGCCCTCGGGCACGGCTGCGGGCTGGGATCCATCCATACCCGTCACTCCCCCAACGAATGGTCCACGTCGGTCAGGACGCGGCGGCCAAATCCAGCCGACCGCCCCGGCGTGCTTCCTTCAGTTCTTCCGCCAACAGGAAGGCAAGCTCCAGCGCCTGCTTGCCATTCAGCCGCGGGTCACAATGCGTGTGATAGCGATCCGACAGGGCCGCCTCGGTGATTTCCTGCGCCCCGCCCAGGCATTCGGTCACATCCTGGCCGGTCATTTCGAAATGCACGCCGCCGGCATGGGTGCCTTCGGCGGCATGCACGTCGAAGAAGCCCTGCACCTCGCCCAGAATGCGGTCGAAAGGCCGGGTCTTGTATCCGGTGGAGGATTTGATGGTGTTGCCATGCATCGGATCGCAGGACCAGACCACCTTGCGGCCTTCCTGTTTGACCCGGCGCAGCAGTTTCGGCAGGCCGTCGCGCACCTTGTCGGAACCCATGCGCGCGATCAGCGTCAGCCGTCCCGGCTCATTGGCGGGATTCAACAGGTCGATCAGGCGGATCAATTCATCCGGGTCCATCGACGGGCCGCATTTCATGCCGATCGGATTTTCCACCCCGCGCAGGAATTCCACATGCGCGCCGTCCGGCTGGCGGGTGCGGTCCCCGATCCACAGCATATGGGCCGAACAGTCATACCAGCGTCCGGTCAGGCTGTCCTGGCGGGTCAGGGCCTGCTCGTACCACAGCAGCAGCGCTTCATGGCTGGTGTAGAAATCCGTCTCGCGGATCTGCGGCACATTCTCCGCCGTCAGGCCGCAGGCGGCCATGAAGTTCAGCGTTTCGTCCAGCCGGTCGGCCAGGGCCTGATAGCGGGCGCCCTGGGCGCTGTCGGCCACGAAATCCAGATTCCACTGATGCACCCGGTGCAGATCGGCGAAACCACCCTGTGCGAAAGCGCGCAGCAGATTCAGCGTGGCGGCCGCCTGATTATAGGCGTTCAGCATGCGATTGGGATCGGGCCTGCGCGCGGCGGGTTCGAATTCGATGCCGTTGACGATATCGCCGCGATAGGCGGGCAGTTCCACCCCGTCGAGCACTTCCGTCGGGGCCGAGCGTGGCTTGGCGAACTGTCCGGCCAAGCGGCCGACCTTGACCACGGGCAGGGCCGCGCCATAGGTCAGAACGACGGCCATCTGCAGCATGACCTTGAAGGTGTCGCGGATGGTGTTGGCGGAAAATTCCGCGAAGCTTTCGGCGCAATCACCGCCCTGCAGCAGGAAGGCCTTGCCTTCCGCCACCTTGGCCAGATGGGCCTTCAGCGCCCGCGCCTCGCCCGCGAAGACCAGCGGCGGATACATGGCCAGCTGCTTTTCGACCGCGCCGAGCGCGGCCTGATCCGGATAATCCGGCGCCTGCAGCACGGGCTTGCCGCGCCAGCTTTGTGGGGTCCAGCTTGTCATCGGCTTCTGGCTCCGTCGTCTTCCGGCTTGCAACATATTCTTGCCGCTCTGGCATCCCGCACTGGCATCCTACACTGGCGGAATTCTGCGGGAGGGGACATATACGCGTTTCGAACCCCGTTTTCCAACATTGTTTCAGGAAAAGGTTAATCAAGCCCATGACCGAAATCGGCGCGACACAGGCCACCAACCGCGATCACCTGCTGGAACAGGGGGAGCGTGTATTGTGGCGCGGCCAGCCTTCCGGGGTGGGGCTGATGCGCGCGATGGGCAAGGAAGGTCTGACGGGGATCACACTGCTGTTCTTCTCCTGGCTCAGCCTGCAGGCCGCCATGCAGGGTGCCGTGGGCGAAGGGCAGGAGGTGATGGACAGCCTGGCCGCGCTGGAAGCAAGTTTTTCCGACCCCAAGCTGCGCTATATCGCCTTTATCGGCGCCTTTGTGCTGCCCTTCGCGCTGTGGATGGCCAGCACGCCGCTGCGCGCCCTCAGCCGCGCCAAGGCCATGACCTATCTGGTGACCGACCGGCGGATTCTGATCCTGAACCGCGACGTGATCGAACAGAGTTTCCGGCCGGGCGAGATCATCCAGCTGAAGGTGAACCGCAACCGCCCCGGCGGCGGCGATGTGATTTTCATCGAACCGTCGGACAAGCTCAAATCCCTGACGAAGAAGCATTTCTCCGTCGCCCCGCCGAAGGGCTTCTTCGGGCTGGAAGATCCGCAGCCCGCCGCTTCGGCGATTGAGAGGATGGCGGGGGGCTAAGCCCCCTTGCCACCTTAAGGAGTGAGGGATGTCCCCTCGTGCTGAGGAAGGCAGCAGGCCTGTCTCGAAGCACGAGGGGGCTGGGGCGTTTCGGGTGTTACAGCCCGACCTGGGTGATGAATTTGGTGTTGAGATAGGATTCCATCGCTTCCGACCCGCCTTCGGACCCGAAGCCGGAATCCTTGATGCCGCCGAACGGCACTTCCGGCAGGGCCAGGCCGTGATGGTTGATCGACATCATGCCGCTTTCCACTGCCGAGCCGATCGCGGCCGCCGTCTTGGCCGAGTTCGTATAGGCATAGGCGGCCAGTCCGAAGGGCAGGCGGTTGGCTTCCGCCACCACCTCGTCGAATTCCGCGAAACTCAGGATCGGGGCGAGTGGGCCGAACGGCTCCTCATGCATGATGCGCATGTCATGGGTGATGCCGGTCAGCACGGTCGGCTCGAAGAAATTGCCCTTGTTGCCGATGCGTCGCCCGCCGGTTTCGATCTTGGCGCCCTTGGACGCCGCGTCCCCCACGAAATCTTCCATCGCGGTCAGGCGGCGGTCATTGGCGAGCGGCCCCATGCTGGTTTCCGGGTCCATACCGTCCCCCACCTTGATCGCCTGCGCTGCCTTCACGAAGCCGTCCAGGAACTGGTCATAGACTTTTTCATGCACCAGGAAGCGGGTGGGCGCCACGCAGATCTGCCCGGCATTGCGGAATTTGTTGGCGCTGAGGATGGAGACGGCCGCATTCACATCGGCATCCTCGAACACGATAGCCGGGGCATGGCCACCCAGCTCCATGGTGATGCGCTTCATGTATTTGCCCGCCAGCGAGGCCAGATGCTTGCCCACCGGGGTGGAGCCGGTGAAGGTGACCTTCCGGATCACCGGATGCGGGATCAGATATTCGGAAATCTCGGCCGGGATGCCATAGACCAGCTGGACGACGCCGGCCGGAACGCCGGCATCGACATAGGCCTGCACCAGGGCGGCACAGCTTGCCGGGGTTTCTTCCGGCCCCTTCAGGATGATGGAACAGCCGGAGGCCAGCGCCGCGGAAATCTTGCGCACCGCCTGATTGATCGGAAAATTCCAGGGGGTGAAGGCGGCGACCGGCCCGACCGGTTCCTTCACCACCAGTTGATGCACGCCTTCCGCGCGGGCGGGGATGACCCGGCCATAGGTGCGGCGGCCTTCTTCCGCGAACCAGTCGATCACGTCGCAGGCGGCCATGGTTTCCATCCTGGCCTGGGCCAGCGGCTTGCCCTGTTCCAGCGTCATCAATTCCGCCGTGGCATCGATGCGGGTGCGCAGGATGTCGGCTGTCTTGCGCAGAATCTTGTAGCGATCGAAGGGCGACACCTTCTTCCAGGCCCGGAAGCCCCGCTCGGCCGCTTCCAGCGCCCGGTCCAGATCGTCGCTGTCGGCCATGGCCAGACGGCCGATTTCTTCCCCCGTCGCGGGGTTCAGCACCGGCATGCTGCCCTTGCCGCCCTTGGTCCAGGCGCCGTCGATAAGAAGCGAAATGTCGGTATAGGCCATCGGTTCCTCCCATTCTGCAAGCGGGGGGCGGGACTATGGCATAGCGACCCCGGCCGGTCAGCCTCGCCGAATGGCGAGGTCGGGCAAAACTCTTTGGCCCGGTGCATGGTGGCCGAAGTTGACTCCCGGCCGGGCGCTCTGTCATTCAATTGACCATGTGGCAGGTGTGATGGGGATGGGCATGCAGTTCATGGCAATCGTGACCCGGCGGGCGGAGTTTTCGCCGGAGGAGTTCGGCGCGCTCGCCGATCTGGAATCCAGGCGCGGCATCGAGCTGTATGCCGAAGGCGTGTTTCGGCAGATCTGGGCGCGTGATGATGGACGCGGCGCGATCATTGCCATAGAGGCTGCGGACCGGGACGCGGCAGAGGCGGCCATCGCCTCCCTGCCGATGGTCCAGCGCGGCATGTTGTCGGTCGAACTGCATGGGCTGAAAGCCTATCGTGGGTTCACGGCCATGCTGAACAAAGCCTGAGCTTTAACTCGTTTCGAGGCGGATTTGATGAGCGCTACGGGTTCCAATATGCGCACGGGCGGACAGATTCTGGTGGATCAGCTGTTGCTGCATGGGGCCGAGATGGCCTTCTGCGTGCCCGGCGAAAGCTATCTGGAAGTGCTGGACGCGCTGTATGGTGTGCGCGACCGCTTCACCCTGGTCAATGCACGGCACGAGGCGGGGGCTGCCAATATGGCGGAAGCCTATGGCAAGCTGACCGGTAAACCTGGACTATGCTTGGTCACGCGCGGGCCGGGGGCGTGCCAGGCCGCGGTGGGTGTCCACACCGCGATGCAGGATTCCACGCCGATGATTCTGCTGATCGGGCAGGTCGGCCGCGACGCGATGGACCGGGAGGCTTTCCAGGAAATCGACTATCGCCAGATGTTCGGGCCGGTCGCCAAATGGGCTGCCCAGATCGATGTGACCGCGCGCATTCCCGAATACATGGCACGCGCCTTCCATATCGCGACGTCCGGCAGGCCCGGCCCCGTGGTGCTGGCCCTGCCGGAAGACATGCTGGTGGAAAAGGCCGATGTGCCGGACGCCATGCCCTATCGCACCATCCGGCCGGACGGGCTGCCGGACGGCGCGCTGAAGGATATCCGCGCGCTGCTGGCCCAGGCGGAACGCCCGCTGCTGTTGGTGGGGGGGCCAAGCTGGACGGACGAGGCCTGCGCGCGCATCCAGGGCTTTGCGGAAAATAACGGCCTGCCGGTGGCAACATCTTTCCGCAGGCAGGATATCATCGACCATCGCTCGCCGAATTTCGCGGGCGATCTGGGCACCTCCGGCCCGCCGGGCCTGATCCAGGCGGCCAAGGAGGCTGATCTGTTGTTCGTGATCGGCGCGCGGATGGGGGAATTGACCACCCAGGGCTATACCGTGATGGACAGCCCGAAGACGCGACAGAAACTGGTCCATCTGCATCTGAACCCGGACGAGATAGGCAAGGTCTTCATCCCGGATGTCGGCTTTGCCGTGTCGCCCGATGCCGCCGCCGCCGCGCTGTCGGGCTGTCGCTGGTTCACGCCCGACCGCTGGGCCGACTGGCTGAAGCGGCTGCATGATACCTATGAGGCGGCAGCCGATGCGACGGTGGAGACCGGGGCGCCGCTGAATCTGGCCCGGGCCATGGCGATCCTGGGGGATCGGCTGGGCGATGACGGGATCGTGACGCTGGATGCAGGCAACCACACCGGCTGGCCGCAGCGTTATCTGCGCTTTGCCCGACCGGGGCGGCAGATCGGCCCGACCAGCGGGGCGATGGGCTATTCGGTACCGGCGGCGGTGGCCGCCTCCATCCTCTATCCCGACCGGGTTGTGGTCTCCTGCGTCGGCGATGGCGGCTTCATGATGAGCGGGCAGGAACTGGCCAGCGCCGTGCAGCATGGCGGCCATCCCATCGTGCTGGTCTTCAACAACGGCATGTATGGCACCATCCGCATGCATCAGGAGCGGGAACATCCGGAGCGGGTTTCCGGCACGGATCTGATCAATCCGGATTTCGTGGGCATGGCCAAGGCCATGGGTTGCCATGCCGAACGGGTGGAACTGACGGAGGAGTTTTCCGGTGCACTTGACCGCGCCATCGGTTCGGGCCGGCCGGCGCTGATCGAATTGATCACCGATCCCGACCAGGTGTCGACCCGGCTGACCATTTCCGCCATGCGGGAAAGAGCCCGCGCGACGCGATAGCGCATCGGGAAAGGGTGGTCGGAGCTGCTCCGACCACCACAGTACCAGCGTCAGCGGCCGGGCTGTGATCTGCGCTCGGTCCGCCTGGGTCGGTGCTGGCGGAAGGTGCAGCGATTGCGGCCCGCGTCCTTTGACTGATAGAGCGCCTCATCGACCGTCTGCAGGGCCTCGTCGATGGTGACTGGCGTGTCGGCGCCAACCAGGCTGTAGCCGATGGACACGGTAACGGTGATCCTGGCGCCACTGGGCAGTGGGATGGGTTCGTCGGCCACGGCGCGGCGCAGCCGTTCCACCATCCTGTCGGCGTCGGATCGCGACACGCGGGGCAGGAGGAGCAGAATCTCCTCGCCGCCATGGCGAAAGATGTGATCGAAGGCCCGGATGCTGTCATCCAGCCGGGTGGCAATGGCTACCAGCACGGCATCCCCGGCGTCGTGGCCATGCTCGTCATTGACGCTTTTGAAATGATCGGCATCGATCAGCGCAAGGCAGAAGGGGGCGCCACGGCGCCGGGCCTTGCGGCACTCCTCCTCAAATATCCTTTGCTGCGCCGCACGGTTCATCAGCCCCGTCAACGCATCGGTGGCGGCAAACAGGTCCCAGGTGTCCGTTTTCACCTCTTCCGTGAACTCAAGGAACTCCATCACTTCGCCTGAAATCTGTCGGTGCCAGCTTTTCGTCACCTTGCCAGTGCGAACGACCTGCTCCAGGAAAAGCGTGAAATCCTCCGCCAGCTTTCCATAGCGGACCAGGACGCGGGACAGTTTGCGTGTTTGATGATTGGTCAGATAGTCGCGCAGCGCGTCCAGATCGAGATCGACCGGCGCGATCAAAGCCCCGGCGCGCAGTTTGCGCAGCAGGGATTTCGGTGTTGGGCGGCCGCCGACAAGCATCAGGTTCAGCAGGGTATAGGCCTCGATAACCTCCATGTCCTTCTCGACCAGCGCCTGGATGGTGGATTCCAGCTTTTCCTTCAGGCCCTGAATGCCATCGGACGCTGCTGTGCCATCAAGTCGAAGGGAAGATTCTTCGTCGGGAGGAGCTGATTGGGCCATCTGCGAGCTTCTATCTGGAAAGGGTAGGGGGCAGGGTACCATGAAAGACGTGGCCGGCAATTCAGGCCAGTCGAGACAGATCGGCCCAGGCAGATAGCCATGCTGAACCGAGACCATCCCGTCCCGGTGCAGCATGATGCAGGTCATAGATTGGTTTTGCCTGCCGGTAACGGTACGGTCCGCCTCTCAGGACGGCTGGATCGCCGTCACCTCGATCTCCATCCGGACGGTGCCGACGAATTCGATGGCCATGGTTGATCCTGGCCGCACCTTGTGCACGCCATTGGTCATGCCGGTCAGCACGATATCGCCGGCATTCAAGCCGCGCCCGCGCGTTGCGAGTTGGGCCAGCAGGAATTCCAGCGCCGCGATCAGACCGCCCGGCACGGCTGCGGCCGAACCTTCCCCCGCCAGCGTGTCGCCGACCCAGGCGCGGGTGACATGGCTTTCCGGTGCTCCTGACCAGTCCCAGCCCGCGATTACCGGCCCCAGTATGGCACCGGCATTGATGCCGATATCCGAGGTGGTGGCGCAGGGGCCAAGCTCGACAATGCCCGGCACCGGGCTGGAGGCGATTTCCACCCCGGCATGTACGCCCGCGATTGCATCGCGGATCGCCGCCGCGTCGGGCATCTGGTCCAGGGCGGACAATTCCTTGCCCAGCAGGACGGCGAATTCCGCTTCCAGCGCGCAGGCGCCACCGGCGAAGACCGGGGCGCGCACCGTGCCGCTGCCATCGGAGGTGATGATCGAACCCTGCAGGATCGGGCCGGTGGTCCGTTCCGCGCCAAGGCTGGCGCGCAGATCCGGATGGATCATCGCCACCTTCCAGCCGCGGATCGGCCGGCCGAGCTTGGCGATCACCGCCTCCTGCATGGCATAGGCGCCGGCCAGATCGCCCGGTACATCGCCGGGAAAGCCCTCGGCCGCCTGCGCCGTCCGGCGCGCTTCCGCCAGGATAACTGCCTGTTCCCCCACTGCTTTTCCCTCCGTCCTGAAACATGCGTCCGGGCCGGACTATAGGCCCGGGAGCCCCATGAGCCTATCCCCTGTTTTCCAACCCGCAAGCATCCTGGTGTCCCGAATCCGAAGTTCGCTACGGTGCCGCCGGAAGAAGGATGCAAACTTCATAGTCACTACACTAGCACATCCGTGCTTCCATCCCGTTACGGCAGGTTCGAAGTATGGATTGCGGCAGGCTGTCCTGCACGGCCGCCTCAGGATCAAAGGGCAGGATCAGAGGGGGTAAAGCAGGGGCGTCAGTTCTGCCGCTCATGCGCCGGCCGCCAGGGCGTGGGCCAGGGCTCGGTCAGATCTTCCAGCGCGCAGGCCAGCTTTTCCACCGTCAACCGGATCGCCGCGTCGCCGGAAAAATGCAGCACCACATGGCCCTGCTTGCCGGGTTCCGGCACGTCATGGGTGATGGCGAGCAGGTCCAATATCCGGTCCGGCGATATCGCGTCCAACCCGCGGCGCTGCACCCGCAGGACATGGTCGAAGCGCAGCCCGGCAAGGCTGCGGTGATCCGCGCCGTCTTTCTCCCAATGGAAGCGGTTGACCACGGCGACGAAGCGCGCCTCCGGCGCCTCGAAGCGCATATCGGCCAGAGGCACGAGCGCATCCTGCACGGTGGAGGAGATGATGACCAACTCCTCCAGATTGGATGCTCGCAATTTCAGCCGCGGGAAGGTCTCCGTCATCAATCCGTTCCCAATCCTCGCGCCAGCCGCGCCTGTCAGTCCCGAACCCGCTCGATCCGGGCGCCGCAGGCCGCAAGCTTGCTTTCCAGCCGCTCATAGCCGCGGTCCAGATGATAGACGCGCCCGATGGTGGTTTCACCTTCCGCCGACAGCGCGGCAATGACAAGGCTCATGGAGGCGCGCAGATCGGTCGCCATCACCTGGGCGCCCTTCAGCCTTTCCACACCGCGCACCATGGCCGACCCGCCATGCAGGTTGATATTCGCGCCCATGCGCAGCAGTTCCGGCACATGCATGAAGCGGTTCTCGAAGATCGTTTCGCTGATCATCGACGCGCCGATGGCCCGTGTCATCGCCGCCATGAACTGGGCCTGCAGATCAGTCGGATAGCCCGGATAGGGCTCCGTCATCATATCCACGCCTTCCAGCCGGTCCGGCCCCTGAACGCGCAGCCCGGTTTCTTCCTGCGTGATCTGGGCGCCCGCCCGGCGCAGGGTTTCCAGCGCCGCGCCCAGCGTTCCGGCGTCGGCACCTTCCACCAGCAGATCGCCGGCCGTGGCGGCGCCTGCGATCAGGAAGCTGCCCGCCTCGATCCGGTCGGACAGGACACGGTGTTCGGCCGCGTGCAGCTTCGTCACGCCCTCGATCTCGATCGTATCGGTGCCGGCGCCGCTGATCTTCGCGCCCATCGCGGTCAGGCAGACAGCCAGATCGACGATTTCGGGCTCGCGCGCGGCATTGACCAGACGCGTCGTGCCCTTGGCCAGGGCGGCCGCCATCATCAGATTCTCGGTCGCGCCGACGGAAACGAAGGGGAAGGTGATCTCCGCCCCCGACAGGCCTTTGGGCGCACGGGCCACGACATAGCCCTGGTCCAGTTCGATCACCGCACCCAGCGCTTCCAGCCCCTTGATATGCAGGTCAACCGGCCTGGTGCCGATGGCGCAGCCGCCGGGAAGCGATACCCGCGCCTCGCCACAGCGCGCCACCAGCGGCCCCAGTACCAGCACGCTGGCCCGCATCTTGCGCACCAGATCATAGGGCGCCTCGGTCGAGGTGATGGTTTCGGCGGTCAGGGTCAGGCGTCGGCCGGACTGCATCATGCCGCCGCCCGCGGCATCGCCATCCATCGACAGATGCACGCCGTGCTGCAGCAGCAGATTGGCCAGCGTGGTGATGTCGGCCAGACGCGGAATGTTGGACAGGGTAAGCGGCTCGTCGCTCAGCAGCGCCGCGCACATCAGCGGCAGGGCTGCATTCTTGGCGCCGCCCACCTGGATGGTGCCGGTCAGGCGTTGGCCGCCGGTAATGCGAATCTTGTCCATGCCGGAATCCTTGCGGGCCACTGCGGCGGATTCGGCATCGGTTGCGACGAGGCCGGAAACACCGTGTTGCAGGTCGAGCGGGGTCATCGAAGCGGCTTCTCCAGATCGGGTCGTTGGCACCGCGGTCATCCTGAACACGCGGTGCACCGGGCATGACGATAAAATCGGGCCGTACGTGCTACATGCGCGGCGGCGTCACGCCCCGCTGGCCCATATACTTGCCGGCGCGGTCGCGATAGCTGATTTCCGGCTCGGACGCGCCTTTCAGGAACAGAAACTGGCAGGCCCCTTCATTGGCGTAAATACGCGCCGGCAGCGGCGTGGAGTTTGAAAATTCCAGCGTCACATGGCCTTCCCATTCCGGTTCCAGCGGGGTCACATTGACGATGATTCCGCAGCGTGCATAGGTCGATTTGCCAAGGCAGATCACCAGCACATCGCGCGGAATGCGGAAATATTCCACGGTGCGTGCCAGCACGAAACTGTTGGGCGGAATCACGCAGACATCGGTCTGGCGGTCCACAAAGGTCTGGTGCGTGAAATCCTTGGGATCGACGATGGCGTTGTCGACATTGGTGAAGATCTTGAATTCGTCGGCTACCCGCGCGTCATAGCCATAGGAACTGACGCCATAGGAAATCACGCCCTGGCGACGCTGGGCCTCCACATAGGGTTCGATCATGCCATGGTTGACCGCCTGATCGCGGATCCAGTGATCGGGCATGATGCTCATGGATGTATCCTCAAGAAGACGGCGGTCATGTGGTGTCGCATCAGGCTGGGGGCGGGTGCGGAACTGATCCCTGCCGTCTCTTCTAGCCAAGCGGTGCGGCGCAAACAAGGCGGGATCGGGTCGGATGCGCGGCCAATGCCTATTCCGGCTTTTTTGCGGGGTCCGTGGAATCACTGCGCGCACGCTGGGCGGCCTTGCGGCGGGCCAGATTCGCCCGCAGGCGCCGGGCAAGGGCCGCCTCGCGCTGCGCCTCGCGTGGTTTCTGCCCGGGTGGGGCAGGGGAGTTGTCCGGGGTTTCCTCTGTCATCTCTGTGATCCCGCCTGTTCCAGCTTGCAGAAAAGCTATGCCTCGTCAGGGGCTTCCTCGCAAGGGGCCGGGCGATGCGAAAAGCTTTCGGCGATATGCGATTGGTGCCTTGCGCCCCTGGTTGGGCTGTGGCATACACCCGCCGCCGCGACGCCCTGAGGGGTGCGCCGCACATAGGAACGCTGCCGTAGCTCAGGGGTAGAGCACTCCCTTGGTAAGGGAGAGGTCGAGAGTTCAAATCTCTCCGGCAGCACCATCTTTCCATTCGACTCCTCAAAACCTTCTAACACATTGAAAATCATAGACTTTTCCGGGTTCAAACAGCCTGTTTTGCGGTCGTAGCGAAGTGGCTTGTTCAGGGTCAGTTTGAGCACCAGTTTCTGCACCTCCGGGCGGCCGCTTTTCCAGCAATCATAAGGGCTTGTGAGGAAGCGGAGGGAGAGTTCAAACATCTCGGCGAACGGGCGGACCGGGGCGGGCTTCTTGGCGGCCTTTTCCAGGGCGACGAACTTCTTCTGCTCGAGCTTGTCGATGCGGCTTTCGAAGGCCTGCAAGGCGCGGGAATTCGGCACCTCCAGCATCCGGTCCACCCCCAATCCACCCCGGCAAGGTCAATACCCTGATCCTGCAAATCTGGACCATCGAGCAGAAACTGGACGCCCTGCGCGAAGACCTCTTCGCTCTGGAATGTGCCCTGGCGGAGGAGGTGCAGGAGGAAGGGTGAAAGCCCGAAAGTACGCAGGAGCGTATGAACCGGCATTGCGTCCGAATGAACCGGACAAACCAACCCAAAAGCAGAAACCGCGATGCGCAAGATGTGCGTGGGTACTACCCACGCCATGGGTCGGCAGGGCTGCGCCCCGCCTCACTCGGCCCGCTACGCGGCCCTCGGCAAGGGGGTCGTTGCACACCCCCGTTGCATCCCCCGGGCTGGTGGCGCTTGGAGCACGCATCGAACCATGGCGCAGGGCACCCTATTTGCCAGTGGAGCACTGTTCGAAGTATCAGGCCACTATTCTTTGTTGCGGCGAATCCTATATCATAGTGGCATGTCCAATGATGACTTTCAATCTCAAGCGCCTGACTTCAGCCCCACAGCATTTATGCGGGCTCGGAGGCCCTATCTTTATTCAGATACGCAAGAGGTCCGGGCATCTGACCTCACGCGCGAAGTCTTGTCGCACCACCTAGAGACACTGACAAAGCAGAAGGACGAAACGCGCTTCGAGCACTTTTCGCAGCGCCTAGCCCAGAAGTTCATTTCGCCAAATATCCGGCCACAAACCGGGCCCACGGCGGGCGGGGACGGCAAGAGCGACGCAGAGACTTACCCTGTCACCGCTGAAATTGCCGAACGCTGGTAGAAGTGGCTCGGTTTATCTGAACAGGTTCGGGTCGGTTTCTAAGTGGATTTCCGCCTCGGTTATGCCGCCGCCGCTTCGGGCATGGGCTGGTTGAAGTAAGCTTGATCGGGCGTTTTCCCGTCAAG
>Ga0209066_10002025_pt1 | contig 25573 bp, 19 predicted proteins | sample All_14_2_FD_187198 | JGI IMG/M metagenome (GOLD analysis project Ga0209066, IMG submission 187198) | Freshwater microbial communities in response to fracking from Pennsylvania, USA - Allegheny Zone_MetaG_DW_15 (SPAdes) (version 2) ... | reverse complement strand
CCTCGGCCATCTGGTCCATCAGGGACTCCATGGCGAAGAAGGCCTGCGTGGCGCCGAAGCCGCGGTAGGCGCCGCAGACGGGCAGGTTGGTGTAGTAGGACTTGCCGTCGAACTTGATGTTCTCGCAGTGGTAGAGCGGCAGCACCTTGGAGCCAGCGCAGGAGACCACGGTAAGGCCGTGGCCGCCGTAGGCGCCGGTATTGTTGATCGCTTCCATATTGATGGCGGTGATGGTGCCGTCCTTTTTCACGCCGGCCTGCAGGCGGATGTGGAACGGGTGGCGGGTGCGGCCGGTGCGGAAGGTCTCCTCGCGGTTGAACTGCCACAGGCAGGCGCGGCCGGTGCGCAGGGCGAACATGGCCGTCACGTCGTCGAGCAGCACTTCCTGCTTGCAGCCGAAGCCGCCGCCGATGCGGGGCTTGATCACGCGGATCTTCTGCACGGGCACGTCGAGCGTCTTGGCCACGATGCGGCGGCAGTGGAACGGCACCTGCGTGGAGGTGGTGATCTGGATGCGGCCCGACGGGGCTATCTGCGCCAGCGAGGTATAGGGCTCGATGGGGCAATGCTGGGCGTAAGGCGTTTCGTAGGTCTGGTCGAACTTGAAGTCGGCCTGCTTGAGGCCTTCTTCGAAGTTGCCGGCCTCGCAGGCCACGTGGGCGACGAGGTTTTTCTTGGGCTCGTAGGGGATCGGGATCGGCACGTGGGCCTCGGCCTCGTCGTGGATGACGGGGGCGCCGGGGGCCATGGCCTCGTCGAGAGAAAAGACGGGCTTGAGCAGTTCGTACTCCACCTTGATGGCCTCGAGGGCTGCCAGGGCCTGCTCCTCGGTCTCGGCCGCCACGGCGGCCACGCGGTCGCCGACGAAGCGCACCTTTTTATCGAACATGAAAGTGTCGTAAGGCGACGGCTCGGGGAACCCCTGGCCGGCGGTGCAGTGGGCGATGCGCGGCACGTTGCCGTACCACAGCACGGCTTTCACGCCGGGCATCTTCTCGGCCTTGGAGACGTCGAGCTTCTTGATGCGGGCGTGGGCGTGCGGGCTCCACAGCATCTTGACGATGAGCGCGTTATTGGGCACGAAGTCGGCGACGTAGGAGTCCTTGCCGAGGGCCAGCTGCAGCGCGTCTATCTTGGTGACGGAAGTGTTGACCTGCTTGAAATTCTTCGCTTTCTCGTGCCTTTTCATTTCTTCGCCCCCTTGGAGGTCTTCTTCGCGGGCTTCTTGCCCCCCTCGGCCTGCTTGTCCAGCGTCTTGCGCAGGGCCACCCAGATCTTCTCGTAGCCGGTGCAGCGGCAGAGGTTGCCGTCCATGTATTCCTTGACGATCTCGTCCTCGAGCACCGCCTCGGTCTCCATCAGGGCCGTGGCGCTCATGACCATGCCGGGGATGCAGTAGCCGCACTGCACGGCGCCGGCCGCCACCAGCTGCTTCTGGAACTCCGACGGGTTGTCGAAGGTGCCGGCGCTCTCGATGGTGCGCACCTCGCGGCCCTCGGCCTGCATGGCGTAAAAGAGGCAGGCATAGGTGGCCCGGCCGTCCAGCAGCACGGTGCAGGCGCCGCAGGTGCCCTGGCCGCAGCCGTACTTGGTGCCGCGGTAGCCCTCGCGGCGCAGCAGGGTGAGCAGTTTCTCGTCGGGCCTGGTGGCGAAGGATTTCTTCTCCCCGTTGAGCGTGAAGTTTACGGTGTGCGTGGTCTTGGTCATTATGCGGCCCTCCCGCGAGCGAATTCGGCGGCCCTTTCCAGGGCGTCCAGGATGGAGACTTCGGCGAGCTCCCTGATATAGTCGGCGCTCATGCCCTCGCCGCCCACCCACCGGGCGGCGGCGCCTCCGGCGGCGGCGGCCGCCCTGAAGGTCTCGGTATTGGCTTCCTTGCCCACCAGGGCGGCTTCCACCTGCTTGAGCCGCTGGGGGAAGGGGATGCCGCTGCCGGCGGCCACGCGGGCCGACTTGATGAGCCCGCCCTTGAGTTCAAGCAGGGCGGCTATGGTCACCAGCGAGAAAGCGGTGGCGTTGCGGCTGGCCTTCACCGAGCCGAAGCCGTGATGCGCCTTGAGCACCGGGATCTTGACGGCGGTGAGCAGGTCGCCGCCCTTGAACAGGCGCGCGGGCTGGGACGAGAAATACTCGTCGGCCGTCATCTCTTTCTCCTTGCCGGAGTAGATCACCAGGCGGGCGTCCATGGCGAGCAGAACCACGGGCAGGTCGGCCCAGGGGAAGACGCGGGCGATGTTGCCGCCGATGGTGGAGACGTTGCGGATCTGGTGGGTGGAGATGCGGCGGCAGATCTCGTGCATGGCCCAGCGGGCGCCGCGGTAGCGCTGTATGTCGGCCAGCGGCGTGGCCGCGCCTATTACGAAGTAGTCGCCCTTCTGCTTTATGTAGGAGAGGCCTAGGCGCGTGATGTCCACGGCGGTGACCGGGGTTTTACCGGTCAGGAAATGCAGCGCGGTGCCGCCGGCCAGGGGCATGCCCTTGGGGCCGAGGGCGCGCAGGGCCTTGCGAGCTTCGGCCAGGCTGGCGGGACGGATGAATTCGGATAGTTTCATATGAGGTCCTTAGAAAAGGCGGCTATCGCCCTATTTATAATAAGAGAATATAGCAGATTCTGTTTAGCCTATAAAGCCCGCCGCACCAGCCGCAAAAACGAGAAGCCGGAGCAGAGCTCCGGCTTCTCGAAGTAATCCGGCGGCGCCGGCGTATTTTACAGACCGAAACCGATACCCATCACGAAGCGCATGCCGGAGGAGGTGATCGTGTCGCTCTCGGCGGAGATGCCGCGGTCGAAGAACACGGTATTCAGCTCGTAGCGCAGCTCGGCCATCAGGTGGAACTTCGGGTCGAACTTTATGCGCATGCCAACGGGCACGCGCAGCATCAGGCCCACGCCGAAGTCGTCCACCGGCCGGCTGAAGACGGAGGAGTTGGTGAAGCCGTACACGTAGGGCATCTGCACGCGGTTGAGCGAGATGCCCAGGCCCATGCCGATATACGGGTCCACCTTCTTGGTGGGCACGCGGATCAGCAGGTCGCCGCTGAAACCGAAAGAAGTCATGGTCAGGTAATTGCCGCCGGTGGGCAGGTTAAAGTTGGTGGGCAGGCCGTTCCTGGTACCGGCCGCGCTCTGGGGCTCCACGTCGTGGCGGCTGACGGAGAACTCGAAATCGCCGCCGATGGCGCCTTTGCCGAAGCCGCCCACGCGGATGCCGACCGGCCCCATGCCGATGCCTTCCAGGTCCTCTATTTTAACCTCGCGGTAGGGGCCGTTGGAGATGCCGGAAGCGGTAAAGCCTATCTGGTTAAAATAGATGCCGTTGCCGCTGTTCTCATAGGAGATATCTATGTTGCGGCTGCCGCCGCCCATGATGATATCGAAGAAGCCGTACTCGAACTCGCCGCGGGGCTGGGCCGCGCGCGCCACCGGCGCCGGCTGGGGCTGGTACGTGGTCTGCTGGTACACGGGCTGGGGCTGCACGGGCTGCTGATAGGTCTGCTGCGGGGCGGAAGAAGCGTCGCCTATCCAGTCCTTTTTAACGGAGACCTGGGAGGCGCCGATGGCCTGCGCCGTCTCGGTCTTGATCAGGCGGGCGTTGACCTCTATCTCGCCGGCCTGCATCTCCACCAGGGTACCGGTGATGATGGCTTCCACGCCGAGCACCTTGCCCAGCTGCTGGGCGGAGGAGGCGTCTATGGTGCCGGAGGCCTGCAGCTTGAGCTCGGCCATCACCTTGTCGAGCACGGAGCGCTCGATGATCTCGAATTTGTGGGAGTTGATCATCTTGATCGTCAGGCGCTCGGAGATCACCGAACCGTCCTTGGACACCCCGGCGCGGCCGTCGGCGTACGAGAACGGTATGATGGCGATCTTCTTGCCCTGCACCGAGGCGCCGGCCTCGATCAGCTCCTTGGAGAGCTGGTCGTACTTATCTTCGGCGTAGGCGCCGGCCGAGCAGGCCAGCATAAGCGCGCCGAACAATATTTTCGTGATGGTTTTCATGCCCTGTTTCCCCTTACCCTTGTTTCGTTCCGCAAGATCGCCCGAACAGAGGCGCCCCCATACCGGACCAGAAAGGTCCGGCGGTTGCGATTCTGTATTTATATCATATTACGCTTTACCAGCGGTAGTAGCACTTTGGTTACACTCGCGCCGCCCGGCCCGCGGTTATTTTTTCTTCAGGTCGCGCATGCGGGCAGCGTCGCGCTTGTAATGCACCGCCATGATCTCGGCCAGCACCGAGACGGCTATCTCGCCGGGGGCCTTGCCGCCCAGGTTGAGGCCCACCGGGGAATGCACGCGGGGGTCCTTGAGCGGGTAGAGCTTCTTTTTGCCGAGCAGGCGGAAGATCTCCCCCACCTTGTCGCGGCTGCCTATCATGCCGATATAGGCCGCGGGCGTGCGCATGACGGCCTCGAGGCATTCGCGGTCCAGCGCGTGACCGCGCGTGACGATGACGGCGTAAGTGTCGGCGTCAACCTTGGCGGCCGCCACGGCTTTATGAGGAAATTCATTGATGATGTCCATCGCGCCGGGAAAGCGCTCGGCGTTGGCGAACTCCTTGCGGTCGTCGGCCACGGAGTAAGGGTAGCCGGCCAGGCGGCAGGCCTCGGCGATCTTCACGCCCACGTGGCCGCCGCCCAGGATGAGCACCTTGAAAGGGTTCTTATAGACGTCGACGTACACTTCCATCTTGCCCATGCAGATCATGCCGGTATTGCCCTGCGGCTTGAGGTCAAAGACGAACTTTCCGCCCTGGCCGGCCTTTATGCAGGCCACGGCCTGTTTTATGGTCAGCGCCTCTATGGAGCCGCCGCCCACCGTGCCCTCTATGGAGCCGTCGGCGTAGACCAGCATCTTGGCGCCGGCCTCCCGGGGCGTGGAGCCGTCCACGGAGATGACAGTGACGAAAGCCGCCCCGCGGCCCTCGTCTATGGCTTCGGCCAGCAGTTTGATGATGTTCTTGGATTCTTTCATGGTTTTATAATTTTACTATTTCAGGCTACCTTGTAGATCTCCAGCGCCTCGGATTTGCCCTTGAGCGCCGCGCGGCCCAGCGGCTCGAACTTTATGCCGCCGCCCAGCGAACCCCGCGCCCGCTCCATGGCCGCGGCGCTGATCACGATGTCCGTGTTCAGTTCCTTGGTCTTGGACTCCAGCCGCGAGGCTATGTTGACCGTGTCGCCGATGAAGGTGTATTCAAGCCGGGCCTTGGTGCCGATATTGCCGGCCACGAGTTTGCCGCAATGTATACCCACGCCGAACTCCACCCGGCCCGGCGCCTGGCCCGAGGCGTTGAACTCCGCCAGCGCGGCGCGCATGCCCACGGCCGCGCGCACGGCGTCGGCGGCGTAGTCGGCCGAGCCCAGCATGGGCGTGTAGATGGCCATCACGGCGTCGCCCAGGAACTTGTTGATCACGCCGTTGTGCGCCGTGATCGGCGGGGTGATATAGTGGAAATACTTGTTGAGGAACTCCACCAGGGCGCCGGCGCTCATGGTCTCGGATAGCGGCGTGAAGTTGCGGATGTCGCAGAACATCACGGCGGCTTCCATGTCCTCGCCGCCCAGGTTCACCTTCTTGTTGTGTATCAGCTCGCGGGCGATCTCGATGGAGAGGTACTTGCCGAAAGTATCCTGCAGTTCCTCGCGCTCCTTCAGCCCGTCCACCATGTCGTTATAGCCGGCCTTCAGGTAGGCTATCTCGTCTGAGAAGTAGATCCTGGTCTTGGAGTAATCCCCGCCGGCCACGCGGCGCATCCTGCCTATCAGGCTATCCAGCGGCTTCTGTATGCCGTTGTACACGCTGCCCAGGCCGTTGAGCAGCAACACCGAAGAGAGGAAGAGCATGAACGTCAGGTCGCCGACAAAAACTTCCCAGGGCACCTTTCTAAAACCTATGAGGTAGATCAGGATGAACGGCAGTATGGCGAAGCCTACCACCATCGTGGATATCTTTATGTAGACCGGGATGGAGAAACCAGGCCTGAGCCTGGATAATTCCTCCGGGGAATAAAGGGCCCCCATCAGGTTCTTCTGTTTCGACAGGTGCGCGTCGATATAAACCACCAGCAGGGCCGCCTGCGCCAGGAAGGCTACGGCCGAGGCGGCGTACTCCGCCGCGGAGATAGCGCCGGGCTGCAGCGCGCACACGGCAAGGAACAGCACCTGCACGATGAAGATCATCAGGAAAGCGTCCCTGTGAATATTCCCCAGCCGCACCCTCACCTTGGCGCGGAGTTTCTCGTCGGGATTTTTCACGTACAGGAAAGCGGGCCTGCCCCACAGGGAAACCAGCAGCCACATGATACCCGCGGTAAAACCAAAAACTCCCCCGAGGCTGTACGGGCCCGTGGTCACCCGCCCCAGGGCGGAGCTGGCCGCGGCCTGGCCGGTAAAAGCGGTCAGGGCCACGGAGAAGAAAGTGCTGCTCACCAGCGCCAGTACGATCGGCACTGAAAGGATACGGAAGAACTCGTGCATCTGTTTCTGGCGGGCGGCTTTAGCGGCTGCGGTAGTCATTTTTTCTCCTACATGAACTTCAGAAAAACCCAATATATTATGGCATTTATCGCCGTGAGCGGCAGGCCGGCCCGGGCGAACTCCAGGAAGGTAATGGTCTGCCCCGCCTTGCGCTCGGCGTTCTGGATGATGATCACGTTGCTGGCCGCGCCGAGGATAAAGAGGTTCCCGGCGAAGGTGGAGGCCGCCGCCAGAGCCATCAGCTCGGGCGTACCCGCGCCCGCGTGCTGAAGCACGGGCAGGTACAGCGCCACCAGCGGCACGTTGGAGATCAGCTGGCTGAGCAGCACGCTGACGGTCATGATGGGGCCTAGGCCGGCGATGTCCGCCCCCGACCGGGCTATCAGCGCCTGGAAGAAACCGGCGTCCCACACGGCGCGCATCAGCACGAACAGGCCGGCGAAGAAGGCCAGCGTGCTCCAGTCCACGCCGCGCAGCAGTTCGAGCCGGCGGCGGCTGAGCAGCAGGCCCGGCGCGGCCGCGGCCAGCGCTATCCAGGTGAGCCGGAAATCCAGCGCCGGGTCGATAGAAACCAGCAGTATCTTGGCCGCTATCGCCAGCGCCAGCACCCCGACGGTAACCTTGGCCAGGCGGGCCAGCTCCTTGTCCTTCACCGGCTCCTGGGAATGTTTCAGTTCTACGGCCCGGAACTCGTCGCGGTAGAAAAAGCGCACCACGAGGAACACCGCGCCGAGGTTGAGCAGCGTAGGCAGGGCCAGGTATTTCAGGAAGGTCAGAAAGGGCGCCGCTATTTCCCCTTTCACGGCCACCAGCAAATTCTGCGGGTTGCCGATGGGGCTCATGACGCTGCCGACGGTGATGGAGAAGGCCAGCGCCAGCAGCAGCGCCCTGGGCGAAATGTGGTGCTTGCGCGCCAGCAGCAGCGCCACCGGCGTGCCGGCTATGGCCAGCGTGTCGTTCATCAGCAGGGCCGAGGCCAGGCCCATGGCGAAGACCAGGACGAACAGCAGGGCTTCCTCGGTACGCGCGCGCTTGAAGACCTCGTACTCGGCGTGAGCCAGCCAGCCGCTCAGCTCCAGCGTCTGCCCGGCGGCGAACATGCCGAACAGGAACAGCATTACGTCCCAGTCCACGGCCGCCACCGCCGCGCCGGGCCCGATATCGCCCGACAGCAGCACCGCGGCGGCGCCGGCGCACATCACCTGCCAGATCTCGAAGCGGAAGCCGCGCGCCTGCCGCACCGCGGTGAGCAGGAACACGGCGGCCAGCACGGCTATGGGAAACATCAGGCGCCTTTTACGAGGGCCGCGTAATCTTCGGGGGTGTCGAAGTCCAGGATGATGCCGGGATCTTTGACCTCGAGGTCGACGATCCTGACCGACGGGTGGTGGGTGACCCAGTGGAGGCCTTTCTCCAGCGGGCCCTCGAAACAGAGCCCGCGGTGCGCCGCCGGGATGAGGATGGGATGGCCGCGCTTGAGCCGCGAATCGGCGGCCCTGAAAGTGCGGGGGATCACGATGGCTTGCTTGTCGGCCAGCCAGCAGTCGATAATTTTCTTATAGGTCTCGGGATACACCGTGGGCTGGTCGGCCAGGCAGACCAGGTAGCCCTCTGCGGTTTGCGAAGCGTCCAGCAGGCCGGCGCGCAGCGAGGACAACTGGCCGTGCTCAGGCTTGGGATTGACGGCCACTTTCTCACCGGCGGGCGTCCACCCGGAGAGGATCTCGTGCGAATCGCGCCCGAGCACCACCACGCGGTCTTCCACGCCGGCGCGGCGCAGCGCGTCGCAGACATGTTCAATGAAAGGTTTGCCCCGCCACTGCAGCAGGGCCTTGGGCCGCCCCATGCGGGCTGAATCCCCGGCGGCCAGTATGACGGCTGAAAGCATATCCCCCTCCTCCCCCCGCTTAGTCTCCGAAACTGATGCCCAGGCTGCGAGCGGTCAGCACACTGTCGCAGTCGGGCGGCACGGTCTTCAGGCGCTGCGTGGCCTGCGCCAGCGGCACGTAGCGCACCTTGGGCGGATCCAGCGCCACCATCACGCCGCTGCGGCCCTCTTCGAGGGCGCGCACCGCCGCCGCGCCGAAGCGCAGCGAGATCAGGCGGTCGAAAGTGGTGGGGCTGCCGCCGCGCAGCAGGTGGCCCAGCACCACGGTGCGGCATTCGCGCCCGGTGAGCTCCTGCAGTTCCCTGGCCACTTGTTCGCCGACGCCGCCCAGCTTCTCCTGGCGGCCCAGCTCCTTGCTGACCACGCAGGTCTTGCCGCCCCTGGGCTTCGCGCCTTCGGCCACCACGACGATGGCGAAAAACTTGTTCTTGGTCTCCAGGTATTTTATGGAGTCCGCGACCTTGCGCAGGTCGTACGCTATCTCGGGGATCAGGATGGCGTCGGCGGTGCCGGAGATGCCGGCGTTGAGCGCTATCCAGCCGGCGTAGCGGCCCATCACTTCCACCACCATCACGCGGCGGTGCGCCTCGGCGGTGGAATGCAGGCGGTCCAGGCACTCGGTGGCGAAAGCCACGGCGGTATCGAAACCGAAAGTGGCCACCGTGCCCTTCAGGTCGTTGTCGATGGTCTTGGGCACGCCGATCACGCGCAGGCCCTTCTGCGCCAGCAAATTGGCTATGCCCAGCGAGCCGTCGCCGCCCAGAGCTATCAGCGCGTCGATCTTGTTCTTTTTAAACAGTTTCACCAGCTCGCCGGTGCGGTCCTTCTCGTACCAGCGCCCCAGCTTGTCCTGCGTCGGGTACTTGGCGGGGTTGCCTTTGTTGGTGGTGCCGAGGATGGTGCCTCCCAGGTGGGTGATGCCGCGCACCGTGCTGCGGGTAAGCGGTATCAGCCCCCCTTCGGGATAATCCCCCGGCAGCAGCAGGCCGTTGTAGCCGTCGCGGATACCCACCACCTCCCAGCCCTTGTTGGCCGCCGAGATGACCACCGCCCTGATGACGGCGTTGAGCCCCGGCGCGTCGCCGCCGCCGGTGTTGATGGCTATTCTCTTTATTTTGGCCGCCATATGTTTTCCTCTAAACCCCGGCTTTGCGGTACAGCAGCGAGGCGGCCTTGTTGGCGCGTTCGGTCAGCCTGGCTTCGTCCACCTGCGTCAGGCGGCCGTTCTTCACCACGACCTTGCCGTTGACGACGGTGTACTTGGTGCGGTGCGAGACGCCGCAGAACAACAGCGAGGCCAGCGGGTCGGACTTGGAGCCGATGTAATCCAGGCCGCTCACGTCGAAGACGGCGATGTCGGCCGCCTTGCCGGGCTCTATGGAGCCGATATCCTTGCGGCCCAGCACGGCGGCGCCGCCGCGGGTGGCCAGCTCCAGCGCCTTGCGCGCCGGCATGGCCTTCACATTGTCCAGGCGGTGCACCAGCATGCACTGGCGCGCCTCGCCCAGCATGTCGGAAGAATCGTTGGAGGCCGAGCCATCCACCCCGAGCCCGACGGGCACCTTGTGCTTCAGGAACATCGGCACCGGCGCTATGCCCGAGCCCAGCCGCAGGTTGGAGCAGGGGCAATGGGCCACGCCGGTATGGGTATGGCCCATGCGCTTGGCCTCGGCCTCGTTGATATAGACGCAGTGGGCGAACCAGGCGTTGCCCTCCTCCACCCAGCCCACGCTCTCCATGTATTCCAGCGGGCGCATCTTGAAGAGCTTCTTGCAGAAGGCTTCCTCGTCCCTGGTCTCGGCGAGATGGGTGTGCATGCGCACACCCCATTTCTTGGCCATCTCGGCGGTGAGCTTGAGCAGTTCCGTCGTGACGGAGAAAGGCGAGCAGGGCGCCATGGCCACGTTGGTCATGGCGAACTTCTCGCGGCCGTGGAACTTGTTGATCAGGCGTTCGCAGTCCTTAAGGATGAAATCTTCTTTCTGGACCACGCTGTCCGGCGGCAGGCCGCCCTTGCTGCGGCCGCGCGACATGGAGCCGCGCGTGGCGGTGAAGCGCATGCCCACGGCGCGTGCGGCCTCTATCTGCGTGTCTATGAAGAAGCCGCTGTTCTTCTCCGGGAAGAGGTAGAGGTGGTCCGAGCTCGTCGTGCAACCGGTGAGCAGCAGCTCGCCCAGGCCGGCCTGCGTGCTGGCGTAGATGGCCTCGGGGTTCACGTGCTTCCAGATATCGTAGAGGTAGACCAGCCAGTCGAAGAGTTCCGCGTCCTGCACCTTGGGCAGGTTGCGGGTGAGCGTCTGGTAGAGGTGGTGGTGGGTATTCACCATGCCGGGCATCACCACGCAGCCGCTGGCGTCGATGACGGTATCGGCCTTCACCTTGAGTCCCTTGCCCACTTTCTTTATCTCGGGGCCCTCGATGTAGACGTCGCCGCCCTTTATCTCGCGGCCGCTGTCGTCCATGGTAGCCAGCACCAGCGCGTTCTTGATGAGTAATGTTTTCATGGTCGTCCTCGAATATTTTGGTCTGTAAATATTATAGTAAAATCAACTAATGGGGACGCTCAAGAACGGGGACGAAATAGGCGGCTACAAGATAACAGGCGAGCTGGGCCGCGGCGGCATGGGCGTGGTCTACCGCGCCCACGACAAGGCGCTGCAGCGCGACGCCGCCCTGAAGATGGTGCTGCCGGAGGCGGCCACGCCGAATAGCAAGCGCCGCTTCCTCCGCGAGGCCGCGGCCATAGCCCGTTGCGACCACCCCGGCATAGTAAAGGTCTATTCCTTCGGTGAACACGGCGGGCTGCCCTACATGGCCATGGAGTTCGTGGACGGCAGGCCGCTATTCTCTTTCCTGGAGCTGGCGCGCTCCATAGCGGCGATAGGCGACGTGGAGGAGCTGAAAAAGTACGGCTATCTCAAGGACCTTTCCCCGGAGGACGAGGAGCTGCCCTACTTCCTGAGACCGCTCACCGGCCTGCCGCTGGCCGACCCCGACTACGAGAACCGCGCGGCGGCGCTTATAGCGGGCGTCGCCGACGCCCTCTACGAAGCCCATTCCCTGGGCATACTGCACCGCGATATAAAGCCTTCAAATATCCTGATCGCGGGCAAGGGCCCGGCAAAACTGGCCGACTTCGGCCTGGCGAAATTTTCAGATTCCTCGGATATCACCACCGGCCAGCCGATGCTGGGCACGCTGCGCTACATGGCCCCGGAGAGTTTCTCCGGCGGCGCGGCCGCGCCCGCCTCGGACATCTACAGCCTGGGCACCGTGCTCTACGAACTGGTGACGCTGGAACACCCGTTCAAGGGCGACACCGCCGCGGCTTTCATCAAGTCCGTCACGCAGGACAAGTGCCGCCCGCCGTCGAAGTTCAACCCCGGCCTGTCTCCGGCGCTGGCCATGGTGATACTGAAATGCCTGGAGAAAAAACCCGCCGCGCGTTACAAGGACGCCCGCGAACTCGCCGACGCCATCCGCCTGGCCGCGCGGCCCAAAGGAGTAAAGACCAGTTTCCTGGCCGGGATAAAGAACATATTCACTCCGGCCCAAAAGCCCGCCGCCCGGGCCGTCGCTGCCGAAGAGCAGGCCGCGCCCGGGGCGAGGAAAGAAGCCTCCAGGCTGGCCGGAGAGGCGGCGCTCGCGTATTTCACCGATTTCGCGATAGACCAGGCGCACGGGCTGGTCGCTGAAGCCCTGAAGAAGGACCCCTGCTCCGTAGACGCCACGGCCATGCTGGCGGTACTCTCCTATCACATGGGGGAAAGCGCCCAATTGCTCAAGGCCGCCGGCCGGATGAAGAGATTCGCCGGTTCCGCGGCGGACCCGGCCGCCAGGCTTTACGCCGGCCTGCTGGCCGAGTATTTCGCCGGCGACGGCTGGCTGCGCAAGATGGAGCATTACATAGGGGAATCTTCGGACGACCCGGCCCTGCTCGCCCTCTGCGCCCGCGCGCGGATGTACTCCGGGGACGAGGAGAAGGCGGCCGACTACGCCGGGAGGATTGCCAAGGCGATACCCGGAGCCACGCTGTTCGGCTGGTTCGTGAAGGCCTACCGCGACGCCTGGCTGGGCCGCCGGGAATCGTGGAAAGCGCTGACCGCCGAAGAAATACGGCATCACCCTGGCAACGTCATGCTGCGCTTCGCGCTGATCGAGGGCCTCATCGAGACGGGAAAACTGGACGAGGCGGAGACCGCGCTGGCCGAAGCCGCGCGCCTGGCCTCAGGCAGCGACTTCCTCGTCAACCTGCGCGCCGAGCTCGCCCTGATGCGCCGCGACTACCGAGCCACCTGCGTGGAACTGCGCAAGTCGTTCGGCTCCGAACAGGACGAAGCGGTAGCCCGCGGCTATTACCGCCTGAGCAAGCTTTACGACCTGCGCGGCGACCGCAAGGAGGCGCTGCGCCACCTCGGCATAGCGAGAAACCTCTCGCCGGAGATGAATTTCAAGAGCGGCGAAGAGCTGAAGGCCCTCGTGGCGGGGTCGGCCGCCGGGGCTCCGTACCTTTCCCCGCTGCCGCCGGACTGTCGTGAGATGAACTACAGGGAAGGGCGGGATATGTTGCTGGCCAACCTGGGCTCGGCCGTTAAGCGAACAGGCATCCCCTTTTCCACCATCTACGTCTTCACCCCCGGGGCCGAACCGCGCGCGCTGCGCGCCTGGTTCTTTTTCAACGAAACGCGCAAGACCGCCCTGAAGTCCAGGAAATTCTACCTTCCTTCGCTGCCTCTTTCGTCCTTCAGCGACGGCCGCGGGAACGTCCTGCGCGCCGAACTCGGCCGAGTGCGGGCCGAGTACGGCCGCTACGAGGCCGACGTCCGGTTCCATTCCCCTCTCCGGCACCTGGCCGCCGACTCTTTCGAGGCTGCCTTGAACACTGAGGGCCTCTGGCACGAGCGCCAGGGCGGCGTAACAGACCTGCGCCTCGACGAGCCGGCCCACCTGCCTGGCTGGCGCGCCACCATCCTCGCGCTGCCCGAAACCTCGGATGTCCAGGAACTTTCAGACCGCGCCGACGAGGAACTCAAGGCGGGCGGCTGGCGCTTTCTGGTCTTCCGCCGCTTCTTCTACGATTGCGAACATTTCCGGCTGAAAGCGCGCATTAAACATAAACGCGTTTAACTCGAATTCCGCAGGAATTCCCCGCGCAGCGGGCGCCTGGCCAAGCGCTATGCGCGACCGGCCGGGCGGGGCGCAGGCCTCCCGGAGGGCGCCCGCTATGCGGGCGGGAAATTTCGGCTGAAATTTACAGGCTAAAATTACTAGAATTTAGTGGTTACATCTTTAATCGACCCGAGGTACGACATGAAGAAGATCACTTTCCTGACCGACGCGCAGCTGAAGAGCGAGGCCGAACGCTGCCTCTACTGCGAGGACAAGCCCTGCCAGAAGGCCTGCCCGGCCGACTGTTCCCCCGCCGATTTCATCATGGCCGTGCGCCAGATGGCGGACTCCGATTTCAAGCGCTCCGCGGCGCTGATCATGGGGCACAACACCTTCGGCGGCGTCTGCGGCGCCGTCTGCCCCGATTGGTTCTGCGTGAAGGCCTGCTCCCGCAAGCTTTTCGACAACCCCATACAGATCCCCGCCGTGCAGGCCGCGGTGGTGCAGCGCGCCAAGGAACTGGGCGTCATGCCCGAATTTAAAAAGGCCAAACCCAACGGCAAGAAAGTCGCCGTGATAGGCGCCGGTCCCGCCGGCCTGTCGGCCGCGGGCACCCTGGCCCAGCTCGGCTACAAGGTGGACGTGTTCGAGAAGGACAAGAAGGCCGGCGGCGCCTGCAACCTGATCCCCGACGCCCGTTTCCCCAAGGAAGTGCTGACGACCGAAATAGAGTGGGTGAAACGCCTCGGCGACATCACCATCAAGACCGGCGCCGGCGTTAAAGAACCCGCCGCGCTCCTGAAGAAATACGCTTCCGTCATCGTCACCGCCGGCGTGGAAGAGCAGCTCAAGCTCGGCATAGAGGGCGAGGCCCTGGGCGTGGAAGGCCTGGAGTACCTGCGCAATTCCTCCAAGTATAAAGTGAAGGGCAGGAACGTGGCCGTCATCGGCGGCGGCGCCGTGGCTGCGGACTGCGCCATGAAGGCCCTGAAGCTGGGCGCGGCCCGCGCCGAGATCTTCACCCGCAAGAACATCGGCGACATACAGCTGCCCGAAGCCGAACTGCGCGACATCCTCAAGGCCGGCATCAATATCAACGGCCGCAGCCGCATCACCGCCATCCTGAAGGGCGGGAAGGGCATAAAGGTAGTCCGCCTCGACGACAAAGCCAAGGACGTCCCCGGCACCGAGCAGGTCCGCTCCGACATACAGTTCACCGTGCTGGCCATCAAGAATATCCCGGTCTTCACGGACCAGAAGCAGAAAGGCGTGTTCCTGGCCGGCGACTGCCGCAACGGCGCGGCCACGGTTGTGGAAGGCACCGCCTCCGCCAAGAACGTGGCGATGGAAGCCCACGCGTACATGCAGGGCCAGAAGGCCCCGGTCTTCCCCGAAAACAAGAAGAGCCATGTACTGCTGGCCGGCCGCGACCTGCGCCCGGTGGACCTAAGCACCGACTTCTTCGGCCGCAAGCTGCGCTCGCCGTTCATCATCTCCGCCTCCCCCCACTCCGACGGCTACGACCAGGTGAAGGCCGCCTACGAGGCCGGCTGGCCCGGCGTGGTGATGAAGACCGCCTTCGACGGCCTGCATATCCATATCCCGTCCGAGTACATGGTGACCTTCACCGAGAACACCTACGGCAACTCCGACAACGTCTCGGGCCACCCGCTCGACCGCGTCTGCGCCGAGATCAAGAAACTGGTAAAGGAATATCCCGACCGCCTGACCGCGGCCTCCACCGGCGGCCCGGTGACCGGCAACGACGAGTTCGACAAGAAGGGCTGGCAGAGCAACACCCTGAAACTCGAGAAAGCCGGCGCCATGGCCATCGAGTACTCGCTGTCCTGCCCGCAGGGCGGCGACGGCACCAAGGGCGACATCGTCTCCCAGGACCCGGAGCTGGCGGCCAAGATCATCGGCTGGGTGATGGAAGTCTCCGACCCGAATATCCCCAAGCTGTTCAAGCTGACCGGCGCGGTCACCGCCATCTGGCAGGTGGTCAACGCCATCAAGCAGGTCTACGCCAAATACCCGCACAAGAAGGCCGGCATCACGCTCGCCAACTCCTTCCCCGCGCTGGCTTTCCGCAAGCGCATGAGCGGCAAAGGGCGTTGGGAAGAGGGCATGATAGTGGGCATGAGCGGCGAAGGCGTGGCCCCCATCAGCAACCTGACCATCGCCAAGGCCGTGAATCTAGGCGTGCCGATCTCGGGCAACGGCGGGCCCATGGACTACAAGGCCGCGGCGCATTTCCTGGCGCTGGGCGCCAAGTCGGTGCAGTTCTGCACCATCGTCATGAAGTACGGCTTCGGCGTGATAGGCGAGCTCGAGAGCGGCCTCAGTTTCATGCTCGAGGAGCAGGGCTACAAGTCGGTGGGCGACTTCATAGGCTGCGCCCTGCCCAAGCCGGTCACGGATTTCCCGGACCTCACCCCGGTCAAGAACATCCCGCAGGCGGACGCGGAGCTGTGCCGCCACTGCGGCAACTGCGAGCGCTGCGGCTACCTGGCCGTCAAGCTGGACAGCCACGGCGTGCCCAAGTTCGACGCCAGCAAGTGCATAGGCTGCTCGCTGTGCGCCAAGAAATGCTTCGCGGGCGCGATCAAGATGCGCAAGCGCACGGCGGCGGAGCAGAAGGTCTGCCCGGATTAATTATGGCTAAAAATATACTCATCAAGAACGGCATCATAGCCACCCTCGGCGAGAAGAACAGGGTGCTGCACGGCCACGCGCTGCTCATCGAGGACGGCCTGATCAAGAAGATAGCGCCGCAGAAGACCTTCAAGGGCAAGTACGGCAAGGTGATAGACGCCGCGGGCAAGCTGGTGATGCCGGGCTTCATCAACGCGCACATGCATTTCTACAGCACGTTCGCGCGCGGCCTCGGCAAGGCCGACCCGTCCCGCAACTTCATGGAGATCCTCAACAATCTCTGGTGGCGCCTGGACAAGCAGCTGACCAACGCCGACTCCTACTACAGTGCGGCCATCCCGCTGATCAACGCCGTGCGCAAGGGTACCACCACGATCATCGACCACCACGCCAGCCCCTTCGCCATCACCGGCTCGCTGGCCGCCGTGGAGAAGGCCTGCCGCGAGACCGGCCTGCGCGCTGCCCTCTGCTACGAGGTCTCCGACCGCGACGGCAAGGAGCGGGCCAAGGAAGGTCTGGACGAGAACTCGGTGTTCATCTCGGCCTGCCAGACCCGCAACGACAACATGATCAAGGGCCTGTTCGGCCTGCACGCGTCCTTCACCGTCTCCGACGAGACGCTGGAAGAGGCCGCTTACCGCGGCCACAAGCTGGGCGCCGGCTTCCACATCCATACCGCCGAGTCCACCTCCGACCAGATCGAGTGCGAGTCCCACCACAAGATGCGCGTGGTGGAGCGCCTGCGCGACTTCGGCATCCTGGGCCGCAAGTCCATCGCCGCCCACTGCGTCCACGTCAACGAGGCGGAGCTGCAGATCCTGAAGGAAACCGAGACGGCCGTGGTGCACAACCCGCAGTCCAACGCCAACAACTCGGTGGGCATCGCCGACGTCACGGGCATGGCCGCCAAGGGGATCCTGGTAGGCCTGGGCACCGACGCGATGACGGTGAACATGCTGGAGGAACTGCGCTGCGGCCTGTGGCTGCAGCACCTCAAGCACGACCCGTCTCAGGGCTTCATGGAAGTCGCCAACGCGCTGCTGGTAAACAACGCCAAAATAGCGAACCGCTATTTCAAGAACGTGGGCGAGCTGAAGGCCGGCTACGCGGCGGACATCGCCGTCATCGACTATCTCCCCCCCACGCCGCTGGACGCGAACAACTTCGCCGGCCACCTGATCTTCGGGATCAGCCAGAGCACCGTGGACACGACCATAGCCGCCGGCCGCGTGCTGATGGAGAAGAAGGTCCTCAAGCTCGACCTCGACGAAGAGGAAGTCTCCCGCAAGTCGGCCGAGCTGGCGAAGAAGCTCTGGAGCAGATTCTAGCCAGTTTCCCGCAAAGAGAAAGGGCCCGGCCAGCGCCGGGCCCTTTTCTTTTGGGCCTTGACAGGCGCGGACGCGCCTGCTAGACTATTAGTGTACTAGCAAGGTAGTACACATATGATCACCTTAAATCAGAACTCGCAGACGCCCATCTACGACCAGATCAAGCTGGGGCTGAAGGGCCTCGTTAAAAAAGGCCTGCTGAAGCCCGGCGACGCCGCGCCTTCCATAAGGAAGATGGCCCTGGACCTGAAAGTTAACCCCAACACGGTGGCCCGCGCCTACCGGGAACTGACCGCGGAGGGCTTCTTCGAAAGCCTGCGCGGCCAGGAAAACATTATTTCCTCCCGCGCCGGCTCGCTGGCGGAGCACGCGGCCAGGCGGGTGTCGGAAAGCCTCGAGACGGCGCTGAAGGGCGCCATGGAAAGCGGCTTTTCCTGGACTGAGGTGGAGAAGATGATAGCCGCCCTTAAGAGGAAACTATTATGAACGACCGCATCCTTGAAACGAAAGGCCTGAGGAAGACTTTTGGCCCCAAAGAAGTCCTCAAAGGGCTGGACCTGAGCGCCGCGCGCGGCGAAGTGGTGGGCATACTGGGCCGCAACGGCTCCGGCAAGACCACCCTCTTCTCCATCCTGCTCGACCTGACGGCGGCCGACGGCGGCAGCGCTGAAATACTAGGCCTCCGGCCCGACGGCAGCGGCAGGCTGCGGGGCCTGATCGGGTATGTGCCGGAAAAGCCGGCCTTCCACGGCTTCATGACGGCGCAGGAAGTATTGGAGTTCCGCGCCCGCTTCTTCCCCCGCTGGGACATGGCCAAGGCGCTGGACCTGTGCCAAAAACTGGAATTGGACCCGGCCTCCCGGGTAGCGGCCATGAGCAAAGGCAACCTGGCCAAGCTGGCCTGGATAACTGCCGTGGCCCATAACCCGGAGCTGCTGCTGCTCGACGAACCCACCTCCGGCCTCGACTACCTGGTGCGCGACCATATCCTCAACGGCCTCATCCACGAACTGACCGAGGGCGGCAAGACAATAATAGTCTCCAACCACCGCATGGGAGAGATGGGCGGCATCCTGGACCGAGTCTGCGTGCTGAAGGACGGCGTCATAGCCGCCAGCCACAACGCCGCCTTCCTCTCCGAAGAGGCGTTCCGCGCGACCGCGCGGCTGGAAGCCCCGGTCTCCCTGCCGGAAGGCGTAATAGCGCTCAACGGCAGCGGGGCGCTGCGGGAATTCGCGGTATTCGGCCGCGAAAACCTGGAGCGGCTCAAGTCGGCCCCCGCTTTAGCCGGGGCGGAGATCTCCCCCCTGTCACTGGAAGACTCTTTCAAAGTGCTGCTCGGAGAATAAGAGGAAATATTATGAAGAACCTCATCCTGCTTCAGTTCAGAAAAAGCCGCCTCCCCTTCCTGGTGCTGGCGGGAGCTGTCCTGCTGTCGGTGCCGGCGGCGCTGCTGTTCCGGTCCGCTACCCTGACCGGCCCCGAGGCCGTCAACATCGCCATGCTCTTCTGGGCCCTGGCCGGCCTGCCGCTGGCCATAATGACCCTGGCCGGCACGGCCGGTTCCGACGCGGCCTCGGACGCGGCGCGCGCGGCCGAGCAGCCGCTGCCGGAAAGCCAGTACAGGCAGGTCCTCTCGGGCCTGGCCGCGGCCGCGCTCCAGACGGCCCTGCTGGTACTGGCCGTCTACGCCGTAATGGGTTTTTCGGTGCCGCTGGACAGGCTTACCTTCACGAACGCCCACGTGGCGCGGCACTACGCGTTCTACGCGGCGTTCCTCGTCCTGTATAGTTTCACCCTCTCCTATGCTTTTCGCAACGCGGTTGCAGGAGGCCTGGCCGCGGCGGCGCTGCTGGTGGTCACGGCGCTCCCACTGCTCTCGGCGGCCCTCTTCGGGGAGCTGCTGCTGGACCTGATACCGCTGGCAATCATCAATTCGCTCACCGCGGCGCTGGCCCTGGCCGGCGCGCTGGGCGCGCTCTACCTGTTGTGCCGCGCCTACGCCCGCAGGGAGGCCGGGAGAGCGGCCAAGGTACTTCTTTCCGGGCTTCTGCTCGCGGCCCCCGCGCTGCCGCCTTTCTTCGGCCTGGCCGCCCTGCGCTCCAAGGCCGCGGAGGTCACATGGCCGGTATATCCGCTGGTGCTCAGCACCGACACTCCCGAGGCCGCGTCCGGAGCCATGCTGGCGCAGAAGCCTTTCACGGGCGAAGTCTTTTTGATAGACGGGGAGGGCAGACGCGCCGCCGTCTTCCCCGAAGACTCGGACCGGGGCCTGCCGAATTATTTTTTCCCGGTTCCGGCTTTCGTACGCGGGCAGACGATGTCAGCCTCCGACGGCAGCGTCTGGGTATACTGCAACAGCTATGACAGGCCGGCCGTGCTGCTGAACGGCAGCGCCGCCGCGGGGCTGAAATTGCGCGCCACCCTGCCGGACTCCCGGCGGGCTTACCTGGTGCGGGGAAAAGTCCCGGCGATAATCGAGCGCCGCAAGGACGGCGCCTATTACGCGCCGCTGCGTCCAGGGACGGGGCCGCTGGAGTGGGAAAAGATCGACAATATGCCGGCGGCGGCCGCAAAACGGTGGCTGGCCGGTACCGGCGAGGAAGCCCTGCTGGACGCCTTCTTTCGCGCTAAACTGGCCGGCGCCCCGGGCGTGGCCGTGGTCTCTACCGACTGCAGGACCGTGACTTCCGGCGGCGAAAAATGGACGGTGCCCGGAGCCTTGGGATCCAAATCCCCCCTCGTCGGGGTAAAGCGCGCCGGCGGGATAAGCTACGTCGTACCCGCCGGTGAAGGCAAAGACTATGCCGCCTACCTCTGCCCACCCGGGAAGCCGGCCCGCCGGCTCTGGCAGGGTTACTTCCGCCTGGGCACCAACCTCTGGTCGGCTCCAGACGGCACCCTCTGGGGTTACAACAGGATGTCGCGCGTAGTATCTACCGTCAAAAATATTTTCGGAGCGACCAAGAAAGAGTTGGACTCCCCGCAATTCAATATCCTGACCCGGGACGGCAGATCGATAGAGTCCTTCGGCCTGGACCAGATATTAAAAGACCTCCCCGGCGCAAAAGGCGAAATAGCGCTGGTCAGGGAGGAAAATGGGGAGCTGTGGTTCACGCTGGGCAACGCCTATTTGGTAAAGACCGGCACGAACCCGCACGGCCCCTATTCCTACTGGAAGCTGCCGCAAAGCGTAGAGGAGAAGTACTGGCGCAGCAACCTGCTGGCCAACCGCGACGGGCTGCTTGTCGCGGCGCTGGACGGGGTTCACTTCATGGACTGGGAGGGGCGCTCGAGGAAATTATAACGCCAGGCAATATAAAGAAAAGGGCCGGCTCTTGCCGGCCCTTTTTGTTTTCTCCCGCGACCGCTTAGAAGGTCTGCGTTACTTTATTGAGGCCCTTGGGGTTGTCGGGGTTGAGGCCCTTGGCCAGCGCCAGGCGCAGGGCCAGCTTCTTCATGCGGATGTCCGTCGGGATGCAGCTGAAAGGGAATTTCAGCGAGCCGGGTTTGACCACGTGGAAGGGCGTGCCGCGCTCTTTGAGGGCGCGCTGCACCTTCACGATGTCCTCCGGCGTGCGGGCGGACGGCGAGAAGAGGAAGACCAGGTCCTTGGAGGTATAGGCGCCTACCGGCCCGTGCAGGAACTCGGCGGCGGAATAGCCCAGGGCGTGGGCCTTGGCCATCTCGCGGAATTTCAGGGCGGAATCCTCCGCCACGGCGTTGTAGGCGCCGCGGCCCACGAAGCCCAGCATCTGCGCTTTGCGCACGGCGGCTATCAGTTTATCCCCGCCGTAATTTTCCTTAACGGCGGCCGCGGCGGCGCCTACCGTGTCCTTGAAGTCCCTGTCGCCGAAGCAGCCGCTCCAGGCCTGCGCGGCCCACAGCACGGCCCAGAGCTGCAGCTCGAAGCTCTTGGTGGCCGCCACTGGGATCTCCTTGGAATCGGAGAGCAGTATATGCCGGCCGGCCAGGCGGGCCAGCGGGTTGTTCTTCAGGTCCGCCTCGTTGGTCACGGCCACGCCCCTGGCGCCCCATTTCAGGAGGATCTCCAGGCAGGCGGTGATGTCCTGGCTGCGCCCGGACTGGGAAAAGGCCCACACGGCCTGCCCCTTGAAGTTCAGCGGCTTGCGCGCCTCGAAGATGGAGTGCGGGTGGATGAAGTTGGTGATGGTGCCGGCGTAGGTCTCCCAGATATACTTGGCGAACAGGGTGGCCGTGCCGGAAGAACCGCGCCCGACGAGGTAGACGGTCTTGTCCGTGGACCGCAGGGCCAGTTTCTTTATCGAGCCGGCGCGGCTGGAGAATTTCGCCAGCAGCTCCGGGATCTCGGCTATGTCTTTGTAAGTAAGCGTGTCTTTTATGTTCATTTGCCCGCCGTTTTCCTTTTGATCTCCCGCAGTTTTTTGATACCCAGGTCTATGTCGCGCAGGTCCATGCCGGTGCGGCCGTAATGGGCGTGCTCTATGGGCGAGTCGGGACAGATATACGTGCCGCGGCGCACGCCGCGGGGGTCCTTCTCCAGGCCCAGCCAGATCAGCCACGGCTTCATGGCCGAAAAATCCTTCGTCATCAGTTCCGGGTTGGAGCGCAGGACCAGCTCCGGGTCGCCGAAGCCGTCCAGCACCACGCCGCTGTGGTAGCCGGCCTCCTTGGCCGCCTCCACGTCGCGGTGCGTGTCGCCGATCACGTACACGTCGCCGGGGCGTATGGAGGCCTTGGCAAGCTTGGCCGCGCGCTGCACGGCCATCTGCAGCACTTCGCTCCTGTGATGCGAGTCGCAGCCGTAGCCGCCGAAGGCGAAATGTTTGAGCAGGCCGGACGGCTCCAGCTTTATGAAGGCCCCGTCCTTCAGGTTGCCGGTGCCCAGGCCCAGCATGACGCCCTCGCACCCTGAGAGCCGGGCCAGGAATTTCTCCACGCCCTTAACCTTAAAATATTTTTTCGCCTTTACGGAAGCCAGCACCTCGCAGGGCAGCCGGTCCACGTATTTCTGCGTCAGCTCTTCCAGTTCCTTTTTGGTCGGCTTGCGGCCGCCCCCCGCCTTGTAGGCGTTCTCGAAATTGCTTTTGTCGGTGGCGCCCTGCAGCTGTACCTTGTCGCAGGCGTTCTTGTGGCCGGTCATGGCCTCCACGGCGAAATTGAGCGCCCTGGCACCAGCGCCGCCCGCCTTGACCAGCGTGCCGTCTATGTCGAAGAGTATTATTTTCATTGTTTCCGGTATACCGTCCGCCCTTTCTTTACCGTCATGAAGCACTGGCTGTCGCCGAAGTAATAGCAAAGCTCGCGGTAGTCGTCAGCGGCGTAGAAGGCCAGGTCGGCCTGCATGCCGGGCGCTATCGAGCCGCAGCGGTCGCCGATGCCCAGCGCCCAGGCCCCGTTGACGGTGGCCGCGCAGAGGGCTTCCTCCGGGGTCATGGCGCAATGGGTGCAGGCGGCGTTGAGCACGAACTGCATGTTCCAGCACGGGCAGGTGCCCGGGTTGAAGTCGGTGGCCAGGGCCACCGGCACGCCGGCGGCGATGAGCTCCCTGGCGGGCGGGTACTTGGCCAGCCCCAGGTAATAGTTGGAAGCCGGCAGCAGCGTGGCTATGGTGCCGGCGTCGCGCATGGCGGCGATGTCCTCCGCGAACACATGATCGGCATGGTCGGCGCTCACGGCCCCGGCAGCGGCGCCGGCGCGCGTGCCGCCGTAATTGGAGAGCTGCTCGGAATGCACCTTGGGGCGCAGGCCCAGCCGCGCGGCTTCTTTCAGGTAGGCCGCGGTCTGCTCCGGCGTGAAGTAGCCCTTCTCGCAGAAGATGTCGGCGAAGACGGCCAGTTTTTCCGCGGCCGCTTTGGGGAGGATCTCGGAGGTCACATAGTCCAGATATTTCTGGGAGTCGCCGTTGAACTCGGGCGGCACGCTGTGGGCGGCCAGCAGCGTGGGCAGCAGTTCCAGCGGCGTTAGCTTTTGGGCGGCGCGCACGGCGCGCAGCATCTTGAGCTCGGAGTCCAGGCTGAGGCCGTAGCCGCTCTTGACCTCGGCGGTGGTGGTGCCGCAGGCCAGAAAGCGCGCGGCGCGGCCGGCCAACTGTGCGGCCATGGGCTTGAGCGCCTGCTTGCGCACGGCCCCGATGCTAGATACTATGCCCCCGCCGGCCGCCTTGATCTCCTGATAGGAAGCCCCGGCGGTGCGCATGGAGAAATCCCTGAGCCGCGGCTCGGCGAAAACCATGTGCGTATGGCTGTCCACGAAGCCGGGCAGACAGACGCCGCCCGTTTCCACTACCCTGGCTTTTTTCGCCAGGCGGTGGCGGCCCACGGCGGCGCAGAGTCCGGCCGCTTCTATTATTCCGTTCTCCACGAGCACGGCGGCGTTCTTAACCAGGCCGGTCTCGCGCATGGCCGCGCCCGCGCGGGGAGCGTTGTCGCCCGCGAAGGTAAGCAGCTGTCTAATGCCCGTGAAGAGGACGGCCATCAGCGGAAGTTCTCGAACTGCAGGGTTATGCCGTAGTCGCCGCCGCGCAGCAGGCTCATCACGGCCTGCAGCTCGTCCTTGGACTTGGAGGTGACCCGCAGCGTATCGCCCTGTATGGAGGCGTTGGCCTTGAGTTTCTGGTCCTTGATGGCCCGGGTGATCTCTTTGGCCTTGTCCTGGGGGATGCCCTGCTGCACCTTCACGGCCATCTTGGCGGTGCCGCCCAGCGCGCTCTGCACTTTTTCGCCGGAGAAGTTCTTCACCGGCAGGCCGCGCTTGGAGATCTTGGTCATCAGCACTTCAAGAAGCGCCTTGACCTTGTAGTCGTCGGAAGACTGCAGCATGATGGTGTTGGCCTTCTTGTCGAAGTTGATCTCCGACTTGGAGTCCTTGAAATCATAACGGTTCGTTATCTCTTTCATGGCTATGGCGATAGCCTCGTCCACCACGGTATATTCCACCTTGGAAACCACGTCGAAACTGAAATCAGAAGCCATATTCGTTCTCCTATTTAGTGTTTACTTCAGCATCGGGATCTTGACGCCTTTCTTTTTGGCGAAGTCCGAGGCGATCTTGTAGCCCGCGTCCGCGTGGCGCAGCACGCCCATCGCCGGATCGTTGGTCAGCACGCGCTCCAGGCGCTCCCGCATCTCCCGGCTGCCGTCGGCCACCGTCACCTGCCCGGCGTGCAGAGAGTAGCCCATGCCCACGCCGCCACCGTGGTGGAAAGACACCCAGCTGGCGCCCGAGGCGGTGTTGATGAGCGCGTTGAGGATGGGCCAGTCGGCGATAGCGTCGGAGCCGTCCTTCATGGCTTCCGTCTCGCGGAAGGGGCTCGCCACGGAGCCGGAGTCCAGGTGGTCGCGGCCTATCACTATAGGCGCGCTGACCTTGCCCGTCCTCACCAGCTCGTTGAACATCAGGCCGGCCTGGTGGCGCTCGCCGTAGCCCAGCCAGCAGATGCGGGCCGGCAGGCCCTGGAAGGCCACCCGCTCCGCGGCCATGTCCAGCCAATGGTGCAGGTGCGCGTTCTTCGGGAAGAGTTTTTTTATCGCCGCGTCGGTGACGGCGATGTCCTTCGGGTCGCCGGAGAGGGCCGCCCAGCGGAACGGCCCCTTGCCCTCGCAGAACAGGTCGCGGATATAGGCCGGCACGAAGCCGGGAAAGTCATAGGCGCGCTTGACGCCCTGCTTGAAGGCCATCGTGCGGATATTATTGCCGTAGTCGAAAGTGACGGCCCCCGCCTTCTGCAGCTTGAGCATGGCTTCGACGTGAATGGCCATCGATTCCATCGCCAGCTTCATGTATTTCTTGGGGTCGCGCTTGCGCAGCTCGGCCGCGGCTTTCAGCGTATAGCCTTTGGGGATATAGCCGCGCAGCGGGTCGTGGGCCGAAGTCTGGTCGGTCAGCACGTCTATCTTCACGCCGCGGCGCGCCAGCTCAGGCAGCACCTCGGCGCAGTTGCCCAGCAGGCCTATGGAGAGCGCCTTCTTCGCCTTCTGCGCGGCGGCGGCCAGCCGCAGCGCCTCGTCGAGGTCGCGGCTCATGATGTCCACGTAGCGGGTCTCGAGGCGCTTCTGTATGCGCGTCTCGTCGACCTCCACCACTATGGCCACGCCGCCGCACATGGTGACGGCCAGGGGCTGGGCGCCGC
>Ga0209066_10002023_pt1 | contig 25585 bp, 51 predicted proteins | sample All_14_2_FD_187198 | JGI IMG/M metagenome (GOLD analysis project Ga0209066, IMG submission 187198) | Freshwater microbial communities in response to fracking from Pennsylvania, USA - Allegheny Zone_MetaG_DW_15 (SPAdes) (version 2) ... | reverse complement strand
GGGTTACCGTTGTAGTTGCGTGAGCGAAGAACAGCAGTTGCCTTGTTCACGGCGTCAACAGTCAGAACAGGGTTGTTCGATGCGAAGCCGTTCGCTGTCGTGATGATGTTGTCACGAGCGTCTGAGAAGAACTGAGGGTTAGGGCCGGTTGTGCTGGCAAGAACCTCAGTTGCAACAATGTCTTCCTGGTTGCGGGCAAGCTGCGCTAGCTGGTTAGGAAGTGTCTCAAGAACACCCCACTCGTCGTTGAGAAGCATTTCAAACGAGAACCCAACGCGAGCACCGTACTTAGCAACCCCGAAGCTTGTCTCGCTGGCTGAGAAGCTAATCTCAGGGTACTCAGTAAGCTCAGGAATACGAGGAAGACCACCAGGGGCATCCTTGATTGTTGTATCTCCACCGTTAGTGTCGGGGAGGTTGGTCAGATCAACCGCTAGGCTGTAGAAAGCCTGAGGGCGCAGGTTGTTGACGTTATATGGGCGAGTGTACTGAGGGTACACAGACTCAATCTGCTGGTACTCTGCCATAAAGGCAACCTCAGTAACAGCCTTAAGGGCAGAAGGGAAGTCGCTAGTGCTGTGGGATTCCTCAGCCTCGCTACCGTAGCTGCGGATTTCCTTCTTGATCTGGCCCTGCGCAGTGTAGTCGCCGTCTAGAGCGTGTTCAACTAGCTCGGCAACCTCTGCCATACGCTTCTTAGAAACCATTAGTTAGCGATCCTTACGATTACCGGCTGTCCAGCCGTAGAACCCTTAGCACTCAGAGCGTGCCCGAATACCGGGTTAGCGCCTGAGTTAGCTGTGGTTGTTAGCGTGTTAGACGCCGTGATAATGTACACGGGGTCGCCTACAGCTAGAGTGGTTGTGGTTGCAACGGGAATGCGATAAGCTCCCTTGAGTGTAACAGAAGCGTATCCAGCACTGTTGCTAGACGGAGCCTCGTTGTAGTCACCCGAAGGCTTGTCAACCGATCCCTCGTTGGTTGTAAGAACGACGTTCAGACCACCGATACGAGCCGGTGATCCAGATAGAGCACCAGTTGCAACCGGAAGGCTAAGAAAATCGGCGTCCTTGTAAACTTCGTTACGAGCCATTAGTTGTCCTTCTTTGTAGTCCAGCGGCTAGGCAGCTTGAACTCGATTTCTTCGTTGGCAGATTCCTCTGCCTCGTGGCCTTCTTCGTTACCCTCAGCTTCTGCTGCGGACTCTGCGGCCTTCTTGATGTAGCTTTCCTCAGCCTCGATAAGCTCTGGAAGAGCCTTTCCTGTAGCTCGGTGAAGTTCTACGACGCGCTTGCGTCCCTCAACCGTTAGGCTAGAAGATGCTAGCTGCTCAGCAACCTCAAGAGAGTCAACTTCGGTCTTCTGCTCTGACTCGGGAGCGGGCTTTAGGGCCTCTTCCACGTCGGTCAGGCGCTTACCGAAATCCTCTCGGAGCGCTGCAATAGCGTCCAGAATTTCCTTCTGCTCCATTATTTCTCTTCCTTTTTGTTCATCCGAAACCTCGGAATCATCATCAGTTGCCGACTCAAGAACCTGAACGATTCTCCCACCAGCACCAGCCTTAACAACAAAATCAACGCTGTGGGCCTTAGTTAGTTCCTGGAAAACCGGAACGGTCTTTCCATTAATAACGGTGTCCGTTACGTTACCTCTAGCACGAATAGAAATTCCAATCTTGTCCTTAAGGGACTTAATGAGTGGAATATGGTGCTCGAAAACTTCGATGTCTGCGTATAGGCCGTCATTCTCGTAATAAGCATCCTCTGCTAGTTCGGCAGCATAATTCAATACTGAACCATGAGGACGAACAGCCTTCTCTTGCGGAGAAAGATGATCGAGGTACATAGGCGTACCCTTAACAAAAATCTTGGGGCCGTCACGCTTAAGCATTTCTGCTGGGTAATAACCGGTTGAGCCCAATCGATCACCTTCAATAAGGCGCAACTTATAGCGGCGTCCGACAAGCTCACCCGTCAATCCGCTAGCTTCAACAGCTTCTTTCTCTCTTAACATCAGTTTCTAGTGTATCACATTTCTTATTAAGGTGTTTTAACACATTATCCTAGGTCTTGATATACAACCAAAGAAGCATATTTTTCATCTGGGAAAGTAGAAATAACCCCACCAGAAGTAACCTCAATCTCTAATTTGTATTTATCAACATCCAAAGAACTTGTTGTAACAGAAACTTGCCCCTTTGCAGCATTTACAATACTTGCAGGTAGCTCTATGGGATCACCTGTAGTACCCTGTACAAATGCCTTAACTGTCGCTCCGGTCAAATTCATATTCAACACCCAGGTCATTTGTGTATCTCCACGCTTGGTAAATGCTGGTCTGGTTGCCATTATCTAATACTCTCACTAATTGTTCTTCTCAAAGAATACAAAGTTCGTCGTGACGACAAAACCTTTAGGGTTCTTTTATCAGGAATAACTTCGTTACTTCCCACTACTCCTTGACCAGAAATTAAAAGCGTCCCCACGGAGTACAGAACCTGCACGGTGTTGCTTGTAGCCAGACCCGAAATCTGCAAATTACCTACAGCACTTAGGACTGTTTGAGGGCTGCTTATCGCACTCCCAGATATGTTAAGTATAGCATTAGAAACTAAAGCATATTTAATCAGATAGGCTGTGGATGCGGAAAGGCTGAGATTCCCTGTTGCAGTAACGGCAATAGCACCGCCTGAAACATTCGATTGTGCTGTACCGCTTAGCGCAAGATTTCCCGTTGCTGTTTTGGTTATTACTACATTGCTTACGGCAATGCCACTAAGTGTCAAAACTCCAACAGCGTAAGTAGAAATAGCGTAACTAGAGGAACCGGTTACAGCGATGTTCCCTTGCGCTTGAAGGGCAATACCTGACGCAGAGCTTCCGGACACGGCCAGGTAGCCCGCCGCTGATCTAGGCAGGATAACGCTTGAAGTTGCGGTTCCTGAAAGTGCAACCGATCCAGTAGCAGTTTTTGTATACGATACAGTTGCGTTAGCCGTACCGGATATCGTAACTGTACCTGATGCTGTTCTAGTCTCTGAGGAAACATCAATAAAGGAAGCGATAAATTCGGCGCGTTCCACATACCCGTCGTGGGTCATGTGGATGCCGTCTGACTGCCACAGCGCCGGGTACGGTGTTACTCCACCGTCAATGCTGCGTATGTAGGCATTCCAGTCGGCGTACTCCGCGTTCGTGCGTGCGGCGATCTTCGCCTGGATCAGCGCATTGACTTCCATGTATCGAGTAGAAGTGGTGCCCTGTGATGCAAGTCCTACCCAAACAATGTGTGTGCTCGTGCTGATAGCGGCAAGAAGTGTATCAATAGCCGTATTGATTGTCGAGTCGCTGTCAGGACTGTTGTTCGTGCCGAGTGCGATGACCGCATAGTCGGGGGTTCCGAGCATAGTGGTCGCGTCGGTGTAGTTGACCAGCGACGACCGACCTGACAAGTCAGCGCCCGTTATCTTCTTACCGCCCAGACCCCATAGGTACATGGAGTCTGCGTGCACATTCCTGGCCTCAAGTGCTTCTCGTATAAGTACCGGACCCTCACCAATAGGTGTAGTTGCGTTCGGAGACATATACAGCAAAGAGTCACCTATAAGTGCAACCGTAGGTGCAACAAGCGGGTTCTCACCATCCGCGACCGGCCCAAGAGTTGCTGTGGCGCTGTCGTGGATGACGATGTTCGCGACGTAGAACGTGGCGAGGTTCGGGGTCGAGTTGATCTGCCCGATACGGAAGTTATCGACACCACCGAACGTTGACGTCGCCGACACTGTCGAACCGAGCTGTGTGTTCGTTGCCCGGTCGAAAATTTTCAACTCGAACGTCGTCGCCGTCTGACGCCCTTCTATTCGATACCAAGTATTGTTAGACAAAGCTGACGATGTTGATCCCACCTGAGTAGAAGATGAGTTGTCAACTATCAACCCGCCACCAGACGACTGACGTATTCTCCAAGCCACCGCCGCCGCCGTTGTCTGCGGGCCGACGATGACCTGCGACGATGCCGGGTTCGCGGTCTTGTAGTACTCGAACGAGAATGCGCACTCCGTCAACCCGAGGGGCGACTTCGCCATCAGGCGGGTACCGGTACCATCCCACCGCAGAACGGTGCTACCGAACGTGGACTTGTCGTAGACGATATTCGTGTTGAACGTCTGCCACGTCGGGTCTAGGCCTAGTTGACCGTTACCCGTCCATTCTTGTACTAACATTAATTATCCGGTTCGTAAATCCTTAAACCAGAAATAATCATTTTCGATTCTTTCCAGTTAGCTTCCGGCTCAAATGGTGAACCCGTTCCACCTATTTGGAGCGTTATTCTAGGATACCAAGTTTTTCCAACCTCAAAAATAGAATCAAACCATGCTGGTGAGCCGGTTTTCCACTCTTTGATGAAAACTCCATCACACCAGAACTTAATGCTGCCCTTAGTCTTTTCAACAGCGTAAGTATGGATAGCTGCCGGGTCTGGATTTGGAAGCTTGCTATAATCGAATTTGGCGTTTACATGTCCCAGCCCAGAACCATACGCTGGGTGTAGTGCGACACCAAAAGTCTTAGAATCTTTCCAAGAGCCTGTCCAAGTTTCAGCCACATCAATTTCACCATCTGAGGCATTAGGACCACTCAAAGGTCTGAACCACAAAGGGGCAGGCCACATTGCGTATTCAGTTGGCAGAATAGCATCCACTTCGGCACGGAAGTAGGTTGGCACACTAATGTGCTTACCCAAAACATCTGCCGTTGTGTAGGGCCTGTTGTAACCGGACTCTCTACGACCGTAGATTACTAGACCGCTAGGACCAAATACGGCGTTTTTACGAAGATTTCTTGAGTTATCGTTAGACTGAGTTTCCTCGTTTTTTGTCCAGCCATCATCCTTAGTAAGATCAGAAGAGTATATAAGCTTCCAACCATTTAGCTCAGGGCTGTTTTTTAATTGCTCTATCTGCTCTTCCAAAGATTGAATCTTGGCCTTTAGATCATCTATTTCTGTCGTCTTAGCTTTATCCAGAAGAGCGTAATCTGCATTTGCTTTTTCTAGCGAAGTAATCAGTTGACTTCTCTCTGTCAACCATGAGTTTTCTTTGCCGTCTATATATCTTAATACTTCTTCACTTAAAGTCATTATTAGCTAACTGTGACAGTGGGAGTAACCAAAATCTGGCCCTGTGCGGATAGCGTAGCTGAGCTAGACAGTGCAAATCCTGCCACAAATGTACCAGAAGTAGAGGCGGTCCAAATACCCATATGTGTGTAAGTACCCGCAGGAGCATCAAATGTTACCTGTGATCCAGTCACCGATCCATCTGACGATCCACCTGTCCATGTAGTAAGCTTACGGGCGTAGGCCGGTGAACCACCAGTTGCCTCGCTAGCCCCGGTTGTTCCGGGATCGGCTGTGTGCAGACTAATGTAAGCGCCTAGACCAGTTACCGCTAGCGCGGCTGTTTCCTTAGATGCGTTTGTAAATGCCATTTTTATTCCTTATTTGCTGTTGCTGTCAGCCTTGCGGTTCTGACGCGCTGAATTGGCCGTAGATTGGGCGCCACCCCTTGCGGACACGCCGCCCGAGACTCCCTGCTTAGCGATTACTTGTTGCTGTTGGAACGCCTGTTCGGCTTGGAGTTGCTGTTGTTCAAACTGTTCTTTAGCTCGCGGGTCGTCTTCCATTGTCGGCAGTTCATCCCACGGCTTGTAAGGTGCAATGCCCAGTGTGTCGAGAGCGTCCTTACGTGCTTCTTGCTTGTAAATGATTCCAAGTTCAGCAGCAGCGCCAACGGCGGTCATCCTATCCTTAGTAGAATCAGATTCAATCTGAGGCCATGTAACAAGTGCATATTCAGGGCCGTTGTTATTATTTTCAGCTTCGGTTGCTTCAACGCCCTTTTTCTTGTTAGCATTAATGGCAGGACGAATCTTTGCACCCCAGAACTCAAAGATCGCCATAAAGCGGTCACTGTGGAACTGTTGACGAGCCTCCATAGCCTTAAGCGTGGGTAGGTCAAGAGTTTCAGCCGTGGCCCGGTTACCCGATCCTGGGTCTGATGTAATAACAACCTTGGAAACCTGTAGACCAGACGCAATAGCAGCCGCCATAGCGGAACCCTTGTCAAAGTCCACATTCGATCCCGTAGCTGGCATAGGGGTAGCCACGGTGCCCGGCCCCGTAACCGCCGTACCGCCAATGTTACGTAGCTCCCCAGTAATGGGGTCACGAGTGGGCGGTGTCATAACCTGTGCGCCAGCGGCTTGTGCACCCAACGCTGAGCCTGACTGTATCTGCCATGCTAGACGAGAATACGCCTTAACAAGCATAGCGTTATCTTCTAGGTATTCTTTGTAAGCCTTAGCCCAGAAAATAACAGGAAGAATATCAGGTACACCCCAGCGCCAACCGACTTGCTTGTTGACAGACACATGGTGGATGGCAAAGTTCTGTTCAACTCCAGCATCACGCCAGCGTCTAGGTAGAGACTTACCGGACTTTTGTAGCTTTTGGTAATACTCTATGCTGGGGTAATACTTAACAATCTTTTTATCTTTTTCTTCCCCAGTAGTACCATTAACTGTTTTGACGTTATATTCGCGTCGGTAGTACCAAATCTCTTCAATATCTTGTGGATTACTTACTGCACTGTAAATCTGGTCAAGTGGGATGCGAAATGCTGTTACGTCATCTTCATTCTTGTCTCCGACAGGAAGGGCGGTGAATGCATTACCATCCGTAGCAAGTACGCGCTCTAGTTCGGTGTAGGCTGTGTTGTTGAACAGCTTCTTGCGGTTTAGCTCGATTTCGTCTGCAATGTCGTCTACGCCGTCAAATGCTACTCCGCGACCCCAGATGTACCCGATGCGCGCATTTACGCCTCGGTTGACAAAAGGGTTCATGGTGTAAAGCGAACGAGACACCACCGCAATCTTCTTGATTGTGGCAAGGCTCATTTCCTTAGCATCATTTACGGTAAGCGGCATCCACCCAATATTGTCGAAGGCGTCTGCTACACGTAGTAGGTCTTCTTTGGCTTCTCTTAGGTCGTAGCTTAGATGACCGATTTCATTTTCTAATTCAGCTATCTTGGCTTCTTGCACAGCAATCTCCCTGCTTGTCACAGCAGGGGTAGCGTCAAATTTATCAAAGAATCCCATTAGTCTATTCTACCATGTCTTAATAAGGGCTAATTACCCAGTTATCATTGTCAATTCCCAAATAACCAACAGCACTAATAGAAATCTTGTCGCCTACTTGATACTTACCCAAAACGCTCTCTGTAACGTAGCTCATGTCCGCGGCAGCGTAAACAGCCGCATCAGCGAAGTCAGGACTCATTAGTCCGCGTTTTTCCATTTCTTCCTTACTTTCTATCTGCAAGGACTTAAATCTGTTTTTGAAGTGGTACTGTATCTGCTCAAGCTCCTCTATTAAGTTTTTATCATTCATATCAATGTCTATTTCGCCATTGAACATTTTTTCTCTAAGCTTGTCATACCAGTAAGCTCGGCTGTTGATCCACCTGTAGTTGTCCGGGCTGGTGCGTGAACCCTTCATTTGTATCACCGCATAGCTACCTTCGCTCAGACGGTTTACCTGATCAAGGATCGGTCCACCCACACCCTCCGAGTCAATACGCACTTCTGTCGCCCCAAGGGCCTGAGCCCACTGGTGTACTCGTGCTGCGGACTCCATACCGTCAACTTTGGACTCATCAGCCTTACCGCCCCATTTATCGACCAATCTCAGCTTTCCACCCTCATACGAGTAGATAGTGCTGTAGTTAGGTCCGAAGCGGGCAAGGTCAACGCCCAGGATCACCGGGTCAGTGCTGACAGGAGTAATGTTAGTGTCAATGCCCTTAGACAGCGTTTCGACAGAAAATAGCGTGTTCACCGACTGTAGCGGGAACTCCCCAAGCACCTTGCTCATCCATAGGGCGCTCTCCACACCCCAAGAGCGTCTACGCTGCTCTACCCACTCGTGGTTAGGCAAAAGTCCTAGTACCTTGTCCGAAAGGTTTAGTGCACGGTCGCGGTCCCAACGCTCTGCCCATTTACGCTTTTGGCACTGATTTCGTGTCCATTCGTCCTCATCAGTACAATTATCGTAATGTCCCTCGTGGTAACGAGTAAAGTTGGGTGAGTCAAAGCTCGACACGTCCAAAGTGGCCCATGTGTCATCACGAGTGAAAAACTTGTTAAAATGCGTTGCAGGGTCGTCAGGGTTACCGATTGCCAGGATTCGGCTGTTCTCAGTGGTTGTAATGGCTTCAACGGCCACGAACAGGTTTTCCTTAATACCGCACGACTCGTCAATGATAACTAGCACGTAGGGACGGTGAATACCCTGGAAACCGTGATCGTTGTTGTCGGCGGGCTTACGCCCGAACCCCAGCAACTGGCCGTCGTCGCTCTTCCACTGATCGGACTGTGTGATGTAGCCCGGAATCTTCATCGGACTTAGACCAGCCTCAAAGCGCTCCTTAGCGTTTAGGTGGTGCTTTCGGATGTCTTCCCACAAAATAGCGTGCACCTGAGCATACGTAGGTGCCGTGGTCACTACAATGGCCTCACCCACCGGGTGTGTGCTGATCCACCAACATGCCAGGAGGGACGCAACATAGCTCTTCCCCGATCCGTGGCAGGAGCGCACAGCAACGTGGTCATTGGCCTGCACGGACTGCATAATGTCCTGTTGCTTACTCCACGGCTCAACGCCCAGCACATCCCTCGCCCAAGCTACCGGATCATTGGCATACATCGATTTGCGGGACTCTTGTCGGAAATTACTAATAACCGAGTCGAATACCCCGCCTACTACATCATCAATTGGCATTACAATCCACTAGTCTCAAATGTTAGCATGTACTCCTGATTAAGCTGTAAATAGGTTATCTTTAGCGACCCGTGGTACAAGTTCTCGTACTTCACTAGTTCTTCCAAAAAGCCAACTACTTCGCCCTTTTGTAGAATAACCTCATGATAGTGCTTCGTAGGCCTTTCAATAACGTATTTAACTAACTCTTCCATCACTAACTCTCAATCGCTAGAATATTCTTGCTCGCCTCAAGCTGATCAGCGGTCCAAGCGGCCCACTCTTCCTCAGTCATCAAATTCGGAGCAATAGCCTTAAACGCTGCAATAAGTCCTTGTAGCGCTGTAATGTACACCGCAAACTGGTGCTGGTGCATAATCGTGAACTGCTGTGCGTCTACTTCCTTGTTCAGCGCAAGTAGGGTATTCAGCTTGTCCAAAACCTCAACAAGGTTACGAACGTCGTCCTTGTCCGCATTGTTCATCGTTCTCGCCCACAGGGCCTCTACGATCTTCTCCAGGCGGTAGACCTGCAATTTGCGTCGTTGTTCCGTGTCGGTGACGATTTCTCGGTCCAACAGGTCATAAGCCATCTTCGCAGCCTCAGCGGGTTCGATGCCCAGCGCCTCGGCAATCTGGCGGGGGCTCTTTCCCTCTGCCGTCATATCCAGTACCATGCCCTGTAGCATGGTCAATCCGCCTACTTGCTTACCCATGCAGAATACCAGCCTGCTCTAGTACAGTCTCTAACTTATCCATGATACCTGCCTGCGTCCAGGCGTATTCATTGTGTCCGTAGAAAACCCTTGCACCCCTTTTGGTTTCTGTTATATGCCAAACATCTAGCCTATATTTACCTAGTAGTTTCTTGGCTATAGTTATTTCAAGGGGAGGCGCTGTTAATTGATATATTTGATTAGCCATTAAAGATCAACCAATACATAATCGTTTAATTCTTCGTCCCACTCCCACTTAAACCCGTACTCTTCTGCCTTTTCTATTAATTTACTAATGAGTAAATTATCCAAAATAACCACCGTCCAATGTGAGTAGTACCCCGGCCTCATCGTAGATGTCGGAGTTGAAGATATCAATAGCCAGTGCCGGGGACAGATTACTGTGCTGGGACAGCGCATTCAACGCATATTCCTTGAATACCTTATCCGGGTGATTCGGCGTGTTCCTAATTACAACATTCCACGCTGGTTCCGGTAGATTCTCGGGATGATTGTCCGGGTCTTCGGCTTGCGGCGTTCCGACCAGCAAAACCAGCACAGCTTTATCCTCACGCTGGTCAACAAACCGTCTAACCTTTTCATTTAATACATAATAATCGTAGTCAACAATAATTGCTGCTACCTTTCGCATATCGTCCATGTATTGGAGTCTATCACATATTTCTTGTATAAGTATAGCATAAATAGTGGGTCTTTGTTAAGTTTTTAAATAGTGAAATAACGTTTATTATACCCTAAAGGCTTATTAAGATTTTCTATAGAAGAAATTTAAGTTCAAAATTTTCTATATAGCAAAACTGAGCCCCGATATTTACATGCACCCCCCGCCACCGTGGCTATCCATGCATTTGCATACAGATTTGAGTTCTTTCGTCGCTTATGCTATGTGAATCCTTCCCCGCCCACCGTTACATGATCGTTACATGAGCACCTACCTACGTACACGTTTTTAACCATTAAGTCGCCCATTCCGTGGTATTGTCTTTACATGAGCACAACACGACGGGCACAGACCCAGGCACCCATCCGTGACAACCACATCTATGAGGTTCGCACCCTTGACGCGAACGGCTACTACAACGGGCGCGTTCCGTGCTACTACCGTCGTCACATGCACAACGGCACCGTCTACACGGGCGTGTACCAAGGGGCGGGGCTCTAACCTCACCCGCACGCACATGTAGCCCCACACTCTGCTACACTCACAACTTAACACCACACCACACACAACGAAAGGTAAGATCATGGCAACTAAGCAAGACGCCCCCACCGAACGGGCACACCTGAGCACGGATGACGCAACGCTCATCCTTGACGCATTCGCTCCTAGCGCCCAGACCACGGCACAGCGTGTGCTTCTGGTGGGTCAGCGCATGGAAACGCACCGCATCCCGGCTACAGCTGTATTCGAGGACGTGAGAGCAACCGCCGAACTGGCGGGCCGTATGCTCCCCGAGGGTTTCTCGAAGTCCAGCATTGGCAACGCCGCTACGGTGTACAGCCTGTATCAGCTTGCGGGTATTCACGAGTCGCAGGACAAACAGCGTAACCGCACTCACATGGACCTGATTAAGTTGATCGATGAGTGCCGTTACCGTCACGGCGCCAAGGCGACTAAGCAGACCATTGGTGACACCATCGCGCCCCTGCTGGAAACGATTACCCCGCTTACCCGTTTTCGTGCGGTCTGGGATGCACTGACGGACCTGTACAACCGCGACCAGGAAGATAAGGGCTCAACGAACAGTGCGCCTACGTTCCAAACGTACATTCGTGCTCTGCAAAAAGCTCGCGACATCCTGGAGGGTCTGCCGGATGACGTTTACGAAAAAGGCTTTACAGACCTGACGGCAGAGCAGGAGGAAACACTCAAGGGTGCCGCACATGGCGCGCTAGGCATCGTCAAGGCTCACGACGAACTGTAACAGTGAATAGGGTGGGATGACGTAGGCCCACCCTAAACACGAATACTCACCCTATGGGGATAGGATGAGTATTCACAGTGACTCGACATACAACTAAATATCGCCTAGGCTATAGGTAGCAATCGTGGTTCGATTCCACGCTAGGCACACGTTTTAACCAGTTAAATTAACCGCAACCAATGGAAGGCAATCAGCACATGTCGAATCTCAACTTGCCGAAACTGACTTATGGCAACCTCACAAAACTGATCGATGTATCTAAGCGGGATAGAATCAAACTCGCTTACGAAACTACGGCAGAGCGTACGCCGTACGGCACTATCGGTATTCGTCACCACGGTAATCCGATTGCTGACATCGGTCCAGATCATTTCACCCTTGATAACGCGGGGTGGAATTCACGTACTACTAGCGACCGTCTGAACCGCATCCTGCGAGATAACAATGCGGATTACTACATGATCAGCATTAAGCAGGGCATCATGGTACTTACTGAGTATCATCAGCCAATTCAAACGGGTGACCGTAAAGTGGCCCACACCTACACGCCGGAGCGTATCTGGCATTTCAGCCGCACCCTGCCCACTAGCCCTTACGTGTTGCACGTTTGATAACGACACTTTTAAGGGTTAGAAATGAAAAAGAAAACACTCATCCTGGTAACATTCAACGTCGTTACGATGGTAGGATCAGGTGTTCTGTTGGGCATGGTGCTTACAGCGGGACTCACAGACCAGACACCCACACCCACCCTAGGACCGGCAACAACTAACACAAGCGAAACATATGACGACGGCTTCCGTGATGGTGTAGAGTACCAATCATGGTTCACCTGTAATGAAGTGGAGATTAACTAATATGTTCGCGCCAATTATTACTAAACGAAATGATGGGGAATATTCAACAGTTATGCTGAGTAACGGCGTAATCGAAACGATGTTTTTCCCTATTAAGGGAGAATCTAGAGTTGTAGGCAGAACCAGTATTTCGGTAATTGCTCAGCGGCACATTTTAGGGGATGAAAATGATTAACGCTGTTATTATGCCAGCGGCACGGATGACCATTGATCACGGCAGGGTGGGCACGCTCAAGCGTCGGGAAATGTTCAGTCGGTTGAGCGCTGTGATAGTGAATAAAGACCATGTGTTTATCGAATTGCCGAATAAAGCACTCCTAAGCCCACGCCGCATTCAGCGTATCGCGGATGATTCAACCATAGGCATTACGCCTAGTGATGCTATGGGTATTGCAGACAGCATTTTCGAAATGATGAATGAATGGTCACAGAACAATTACCCTATGATCGCTTCAACTATCGTGGAGGTATACACTCATGGTAATTATGGCATTGCTTTGCGCTACTCAATCTAGGAGGTAAAAATGGGTAAAGCTATCCCAGTCAACGATTTCGCCATTGTCTATGACACTGAGCGTAAGATGGTTGTTGAGTGCGGTAATTACGCAAACATGGAAAGTGTAGCCAAGGAATACAACCACGTATATCAATCCACCGCCTACCAAGTGCGTCCCTGGGTATTCCAGAACTGACCACAAACCAAACGAAAACTAGGAGTTAAAAATGCGTAATGGAAAATATGGCGTATATGTCAATGGTGTTCTTCGCTTGCAGGACAACGATTATGACAAGTGCGCCACCGCGGCCAATGAGTACATGAATGGTCCCGGTAAGCCGAACGTCTGGCTGAGCAAAGTGGGTACGTTTGTCGCTCCTGAGTAATTAAATACGCTTGGTAGTATGCATGGGCTGGTCAGGCAAACCACACCCATCGATCCATGCATACCTCCATGTGTAGTTAATTACGGGAGCAACACACATGCATCATATTCCTGAGAAGGTGCTGATAGCCTGTTTTACTTTTTCCCTTGTGTGGATTACAATAGCTGTATTGGTCAAAGACCTAATAATTTAGGAGTTAAAAATGTTCAGCTACACGATCACAATCGGTCGCAACCAGTCCTCCACTAACGAACCCATGAGCACTGAGGACTGGAATAAGTTCCAGAATCACCTTAAGGAATACTTGGAAACTTTCATGCTCACCGCTGACCGTCTTGAGATTCATGAGGGTATCGGTGAGTGGAACGGCATTTCAGAAGAGTCTGTAAAGTTCACACTTCTAACAAATATTGCTTTGCTTGACTGGGCTATTGACGATATTAAGTACGAGCTAGGCACACTTGCGGCTGTCTATGATCAGGAGGCAATCGCATTAACTATCGGTGAATCTATTCTGGTCAGTTCAATCACCGTATAAATTCGAATTCGACACCGAATTCAGAACCGACATCAATAACCAATTGAAGATGGTTATTCAATAACCAATAAACATAGCCCTTTACGTTACGAACGTATTTGTCAGTGGGATACTTACCGATCATAAATTGGTATTTATTGCCGTCATAACATTGTTGGCATAATCCCCTGCTATGTATTTCGTGCTCGCCGCATTCAAAGCAGCAAACTATTCCATTATCTAGTGCACCGTATCCACCAAAACCGATTTTGTGATTGCCTGTTTTTGTAAATATGTAAGTGATGGTCGAGTAATCTAGTTCTTGTAATCCAGCAACCAGAACGTTAAAATCAAACTCGTAAACCCACCGCACTAGATCATCGAGGTTCTCTGCCCCACTCATCGTACTAGAGTCATAAGCTCCAATATCTGGGAACATCCATAGTGTCCCTGCTCTACGATTGCGTTGAGCACATGTTTTACATAAACGCCTACCCATAATCTGTGCTGGGGCACGTTCGCAATCGATACACATAATCATGCCACGATCTTACATCACGAACTAACTCAAGTCAAGCACCAAACCAAAATCCGCATAAAATGTAGCTGTGTTGGAACTGACCCCCTCCCTTCCCTCTATATATGTATATTTATTATTTTATTTTTATAATATTATTGTATATATAAGGGAGCCTACCCCCCTGTTCTCGTACAGCTACATTTCAATGCGATCTAAGGCCCTCAAGACTCGAAAAACACCCCCGTACACGGTGATAAGACCACAAATATTATCTTTTTTGCCTACAAACACATGCTTATTATAAAATAACTAGTACGAAACAGTCCTTTTTAAAAGATAACAGCCCTAGAAAATACTGAGGACTCGTCTACTAGTTATTTAATAATTAGCATGATATTATTTAAGTAACATCACTTTTAGGAGTTAAAAATGAGAGTTCTGGGAGCCTTGTTCGTGTTTCTTGGTTGGCTCGGGGGAGGCATGGGAGCCGCGGCAGCATCGCAAAGTCCTGCGCCCTGGGTGTCGCTTGTCGTTTTGGCGTTGGGCGTTATAGTATGCGTTTACGGGGTAGAACTGATTCTGCGCGACAAAAATTTTAAGGGTTAAAATGCAAACTCACACGGTTGAAGAAACGTACCTGCATAAGTACGACCACTATTGGCGCGACGCTGAGGGTAACTGGATCGGACCTGAGGTTAGATACCATGACGAAAGCACTTCTGAGGCCGAGGCACGCGCACTACATATGGAATGCAATGATGTCGAGTATACCTGGGATACGGAGTTTGAGGGCATTTGGGGATACCGCTGGGTGAACTGTAGACTGGTAAAGAAAACCGTCCTGACAGTTACCGAAATCGAACCAATTTAGGAGTTAAAATGCAATTCGCCAGCAAGACACCACGCGACCTAAACCACGACTTCTTGCCCTACATCAACGACTGCCCCGATATGTGGAACCGGTATCCAGATGAGTATACGGCAAACTACTTTTCCGGTGGCGTTTACCGTTTCGACCCGCGCCCCGAGTTCGATCACGTCCAGCACAATCCCACGAACACAATTTTGCCCATTGTGAGAAGATATTCACAGGCAAGGTTTGACATGTCACAGGTAGCTGCCGCTACACTGGTGATCGACCACTGGCAAAACCTTCTTGTAGTACAAGAGGCTTCCGAAGAGGAACGAGCGCACGCATTCAAGGTGCTAGCTCGACTCGCAAAATTTTAGGAATTAAAATGAATTACTGGGATTACTTCACTGACCTTTGGACAAGCCCCACACTGGCAGCTATAGGTATTGTGCTGCTGGGCGTTCTTGTAATGGGAGGCGGCATATTCCTTGTCATAGCATCGTTTGGTGCTCTTACGGTATATGAGGAACCTATCTCACTGCGACTAATTGTTTTTATTCTGGCTTTCACCATAGGAATTTCTATTCTTCTTTTCGGAATTCCATTCGTGACTTATCTAGGAGAAAGTATATTCAATAATGCTTAAAGTCGTTAAGGTAAACGAAACAGCGTTTAGCTATATTCCAGCGGTGCTGGACACCGAAACAAACAAGATTGCTGTTTTCAGCAAAGTTCCACACAACGTTGTTGACAAGTTGGAAGATATTTTCCCGGAACAATTCCAAACTACAGAAGACCGAGCACAGTGGTCATGGATGCCTCTTAGAAACAGGAAAATCACCGAATTTAAGGATTAAAAATGCCGTACTTTATTCGCCGAGGCACGCAGTGGATGGTCAGCCCCACCAACGCAATCGACATGCACAACAAACTTCCTGTTGGCACATACACTGTAAAATACGATCCAATGAATGACGTTTATTCGTTGGAGCAGATCGAGAACTTCGAAGAGCCTAAGGGTAAGGTTTATGGTAATACCATCACGCAGGCCCATCGCATTCTGAACACCTTTGAACAGCGCACAGGCTCAACCGGTGTTATGCTCTCTGGCGAAAAGGGATCGGGCAAGACCCTGCTGGCTAAGTTGCTTAGTCTTGGCGGCCATCATCAGGGTATGCCGACCATTGTCATCAATCAGGCGTGGTTTGGTGATACATTCAACAGCTTTATGCAAAGCATTGAGCAGCCAGTTGTGATCGTTTTTGATGAGTTCGAAAAGGTATATAACAGGGAAGAGCAAGAAAAGCTTTTGACTCTGTTGGATGGTGTTTACACGAGTAAAAAGCTCTACGTCATCACCTGTAACGATAAGTACCGCGTGAATGAGCACATGCAGAACCGTCCGGGGCGAATTTATTATCGTCTTGAATATTCGGGACTAGAGTCAGATTTCATTCGTGAGTATTGTGATGATAATCTCAAGGATAAGTCTCATATCGAAAGTCTTATTCGTATCTCGGCGGTTTTTGGACAGTTCAACTTTGACATGCTTAAGGCTATGGTTGAAGAAATGAACATGTATAATGAGAGTCCGCATCAGGTTATCGAAATTCTCAATGCTAAGCCTGAGGCGAGTAGTGCGGCGCTGTACAATGTATCAATGCGTATGCGGGACGGTAGTCAGGCAAAGCTTGAACGCACTGAGTGGCACGGTAATCCTCTGAGCAAGAGATTTGCTGTTGAATACGATCAGGGCGATGAGTTTGATGATTATAGTGTTGCTGTTTTTGGCGCGGAGAACCTTAAATCCATTGATGGCGATACAGGAGTATTCGTGTTCGAGAATAACGAGGGCTTTGTGCTAACTTTGGAACGAGATAAAAAGTCTCACACATGGTCTGATTATATTTAAGGGGTAAAAATGGCTGGCGGCAGACCAAACCGCGATTTGTACGATGCAATGATGGAAAAACGACGGTCAAATGCCGCCAGCCCACACCTTGATAAGCGTTTCAAGCGTCAAAGAACTAAGCGTGAGCAGATACGAAAGGCGGTGAGAGAGCAGAATGAGTGAAGAACAAAGAAAACACACAAAGGGGTTTGAAGTCCCTTATGCTTATATCTCTGTGGAAACGACAGATCATCCGCCTATGCAAAAAGTAAGACCTATTTTTGTAGACATAAGCACAAGCGAAACTAGTTTCGCTAGTTGGATTAGTCAGGAACAGGCTGAGTTTCTGGCTCTTGCTCTGCTTGCCGAACTTAAGGATCAGGGTTATCCTCTAGGTGGAGGTAACGCACCATGAGAAACCCTACACGTATTGTAGGAAGCACATCGGCAGGGAGCTATAATCTCACAGTTTGGCAATCAGCATTATCTGTTGATAATCCGCCACAGCCCGCGATACTTCTTGGTGTTGGCGGCGATGCGGTTCATGTTGCGGCTAAGGACGCAGAAGAGTTCGCTCTAGCTATTTTGGCTGAGCTTAGGGATCAAGGATATGGTGTTTATGGCAATTTATGAAAGACAATCCACATTTACCAGACTTCCCTTTGTTCCTGGGCAGTCGTGCCGGTGAGCAAGCAGCAGATAATGATGGCGCAGTATACAACGTTTTCGTGGGTGTGTTTTTAACTCATAAAGATGCCGAAACTTTGGCGCTGGCATTGCTCGCTGAGCTAACCAATCAAGGCTACGATTGGAGAGGTAATCAAAATGGCGACTAAGTGGAATGAGGACGATGAGTGCTGGGAAATATTCGTAGACGATTTGGACTACCGCACCGTGACAATTGCTGAATTGGGTCCGAATAAAATTTCCATTCACATGTTACGAATTAATCATGCAAATCCTGTACCTATTTGGCTTACACGGGAAGAGGGAGAAGAGGTAGCTCTTGCCATTCTTGCCACCTTAAAAGATATGGATGAAGAAAATGAATAAGCATATTGTAGAAGAGCACCACGCGCTGGACATCAACATCTTCAATAGCACAGTCTACCGTGTCAATGATAAGGGCACGGTGGTTGAGTTTTACCACAAGCATGAGCGTTACCCGTTTTTGGTGCTGGAATACGTGCCTACCCCCGAGGGTGTTGACGGTATCGATGACGACTGGTACACTGACGAGGATGCGCCGCAGTGGCTGCGTGACTACGTTGGACAGACAGTGCCAACCGTGGTAAGCTTTCTTAAGTAGTAAGAACATAAAAGATCAGGAGAAACATAATGGCTAACATTAAGCTTGCAGATCGTGACGGTAACCTCACTATCGAGGTACCTAAAGAAATTGCTAATTCAACGCCAGAAACTTATGTCTATTGGGCGTGGGATCATAATCCTTACGATTGGGGATACGAGCGTGACCTGCACAGTGATTGGCTAACAGTGGCTTTTGGCAAGATCAGTAAGCGTAAGTTTGGTTGGCGATGGTGGGCTAAGAATCCCCTGACCTATTGGACCATTTTTTGGCTTATCGTCGCTGCGTTTGCTTTTGTAAACCTGAACCTCGCTTATTAATGGTTAAAAATATGACTAACGATTACTTTACGATTACGAACTATCACCTGAACGTTGCCCTCAAGCATGGGGAGCATGTAGCTAAGTCTCAGATCGATGAGGGACGCACAGAGCCGCTTACCGATGAGGAACTGTGGGATACCTTTCCACAGGACGACATCGTGTTCTTGGTGACGGGCGAAAAGATTCATGATGTAGACGAGAACTATCTTGTTCTTGATGCATTCGAAGAGGGATATTTCTATTATTCTGGTTGGGGGGACACGGATGCCTAAAAGCGAGTATGAAAATATTGCTGAGAAGGCTAAAGGTGTTGCCGAATCGGTTACTGATTTGATCGAAGTGATTCCTGGTATGAGTGATCAGGAGTGGCTTTATCATCGACAGGACACGATCAATGTACTGAAAGCTCTGCTTGATGGGTTCATTCAGGCAAACATTAAGATGATCGAACTAGGTTTGGAGCTTGAAAATGGCGACTGATCTTCTTAACGCTTACATTAAGTACAAGACTAAGCGTGCTGAAATCAAACAGCGTCAGCGACAGGAGCTTGAGCGTGAGCTTGAGCCGCTGCTTAAGGCCGTGGGCGACGAGATTATTGTCGCTCAGGCGGATGGTAAGCGTATTGAGGACATCGAGTTCGAGATTGGTGCGCGTAACCGTACCCTGATCTACAACGCCAAGCGCCTGTCTAAGCGTACAGAGTTCACCGAACCTGTGCAGACACCTGACGCCGAGGAAATCACCGCAGATCAGCGCTGGGCGACTCACTACAGCGACCGCTACAATGAGTGGATGGTATTCATTGACGATAAGCCTGTACAAAGGCTTATCTATGACGAAGAGGGCGAGCTTGTTATACCGGATGAGTGGGCAGTTGACACGGAGAACCAAGCTATGTATCGTGAAATTATTAAGTACATTAAGAGCACATGAATGAAGATGATATTGATTGGGACGCTATAGCCCGAGCAGTAGCTGATTCGGCGACTCAGCTTAATAAGCTAGCAGAAGTGTTTAATGCCATGACAGAAGAAATTAACGAAGAGCGCTGGCTACCCAGTGATGTTTATCCAGAGTGGCAACTTGAACTATTAGTTAAGGATTATGAGGTAAAACAAATGCGCTTGCCCAGAAAGCGGAAGGGGAAGACGCCCATTGACATTGGGATCGTAAAGCAAGACGATCTAACCCGTGTTCGCATTTCTATGGGCGAGGATAATTCTCCGGGACGTAAGAACAGTGACCTAAGCGAGGAAGAGGTAGTTGATCTTATCGCTATGCTTAATTATCATTTGATGGTTGTTCGAGGGGAAGTAACTCCTGATGAGCAATAAAGAAGAGTACGTATTTCCATATGGTGAGTACCTGGGTGAAAACGTGGTGTTTAATAATTCAAGTATTGCGATAGATTTAACAGATAATTTTGTTAATATTATGCTGCGTTATAATGGACCTAATGTAGCCCGTGAGTCTAATGGTGACCTATGGATGAGTGTTTATTTGGACACACCAAACTCGTACCAGAACCCATTTACTATTGACGACTTGATCACTGTTTTGCAGTATGCTAAACTTAAGATAACAGAACGAAAGAACAACCAGGAGACTTAACATGAACAATGAGCCCCGCGCGGTAGGCTTTGAAAGCTTTAAGCGCTCAAATCCTAACGTGAAAAAGCTTGCCAGTGCTTGGCGTGGAACGCCTGAGTATGAAGCTTGGATGGGTATTCACCTGGACAAAGACTCAAAGGTTGAGTACTTCGAAGAGGAAAACTACCAGATTGGTACCTTTTATCGTCACCTTTCTCCGGAAGAGATTGATAGGTCTGCAATGGAAGCATCGGCGCCAGCACCAGAAGAAAAGCCGACAGACTATGAAATTATTGAAGTAGTCCACGAGCACGATGATGAGGATGAGACTCATCGAGTTACGTATGTCAAACTGGGTAAGCCGCGTTATGGTCGAGTCGGCGGACGTTTTGCTCTTTGTGAGTTCGTAATGATTGATCAGTGGCGCAAGGTGTACAAGAATGAGGACACTCGTTTTGAGTACAGCGAAACCTCTGTCGTCATTACGGATGACGAGAAGAATTCATACGAAGATGCGATCATGTATCGCGCTCCTGGTTTTCTCGATGTTTGGCAGACCATGTTTGCTATCGGTGAAATTGTAACAGTTAAAAAGGACAAGAAACAGGAAGAGAAGTAGCATGGGACTTAAGTTTGCCGATGGGGCTAACGACAAGGACAAGCCTAAGAACAAGGACAATACGAGCAAGTCATCGGCATTGGATGATCTGCGTAGTATGTTGTCTAAGCCAACAAAGTCCGGACAAGAGGCTATGCCTGATGACCAGATCAACAGTATTATGGACAGGGTAGGCGACCTCCCGCGTGAAGAGGTCATTGGAATGATCAACACGCATGACCGACTGGATGACCTTATTTATCTTTTCCAGCAGGTTCGAGAAAATCCTGAGGACAAGCAAAATTTGGTGAAGTTCGTGTCCCTGATTAAGGACACGACCGAGAAGTTTTCGAACATGCAGCTTGGCAGCATGATTTCTGCTGGCATTGCTGCTATTGTGGAGCTAGAGCGTAGGGACAAGAATGGCGAGCGAGAGCAGTGAGAAAGCAGTAGCCATAGCCACAAGCATGATAAATCTTGTGATTAGCGCTATAGTAAACAAGGACGAAGACCTGCTAAAAGACGTTTCGCGCATTGTCGAAAACATGGTAGACTTTGATCCAGAACAAACACTTAAGGTGTTCAAAGCGGCACTAATCATTGCAGCAGAAACTATAATCAACATGGAGGAAAAGACCGATGGCAACCATCAAGAATGACAAGACAAAAACCACTATCGAGGAAATGCGTGCTCTGCTAGGGAACGGCGTATCTACCCCCGCTCGACAGGAAGTTGTGGGAGAGGCCGCTGTTGACGATGATGGTAAGGTGAAGATTTATAACACCACTCTCGAAAAGCTCGGTGAGCAGGTCAATCAGCACGCTATTTCCAAGCTTAAGCCTCAGCTTAGCAAGGCTATTGCTGAAATTACGGCTAAGGATGTCAAGCAGCTTGGCGAAAAGCTTACCAACGAAATGAGCGACACTCGTCGTGAGTTGTTCGAGCTTGCTGAGTCCATTCGACCTATCGAAATCATTAATCAGGGCAAGACTCGTAAGGTCAAGGGAGTTCAGCACGCGGAATTCGAGTCCTTGCTTAAGGTTGTGGGTGTGGGTCAGCCTGTTCTTCTGGTCGGTCCTGCGGGTACCGGTAAGACGCACGCTGCTGCTGTTGTAGCGGAGTCTTTCGGCCTTAAGTTCCACAGCATCGCTGTAGGTTCGCAGACCTCTAAGAGTGACCTTGTGGGATACATGGACGCGAACCACAACTACGTTCGGACTCAGTTCCGTGAGGCATACGAGCACGGCGGCCTGTTCCTGCTGGATGAGGCTGACGCTGGTAACAGTAACGTCCTGATTCTTCTGAACGCGGCCCTGAGCAACGGCTACATGGCCTTCCCGGACGGTATGATCGGGCGTCACGACGACTTCCGCATGGTTGCTACGGCAAACACGTATGGTCATGGTGCATCGCGTCAGTACGTTGGCCGTAACCAGCTTGACGCGGCTACGCTTGACCGGTTCGTGACTATCGCATGGAACATCGATGACCGAGTTGAGGCTACTTTGGCTGGTACGTCTGATCAGGGCAAGAAGTGGCTTGCTGTGGTGCGTGCGGTTCGTAAGCGCGCCATTGAAGAGCTTGAACTTCGCGTTGTGATCAGTCCGCGTGCAACTCAGCGGGGCGCGCTCCTGCTTGAGGCAGGTATGCCTTATGAGGCTGTTCTTCCGATTGCTCTTACGGGTAATCTCCCGGCCTCTGAGCGTGAGGGTCTGGAAAGTCTGGCTAACACAACCTGGAGGAAGTAATGTCTGATGGCGGCATTGAAGTTGGCAAGGTCATTCCGGTTAAGGATCGGGAATTCCCGGAACCCTATTTGACTGTCCTTTTGCCTAAGCTGGATGAGGAAACCCTGGATGATCTAAATGGTGTTGTCCTTATTTCTAGTGAATTTTTGGGGGACAGCATTTTGGCTGATGAGCGACGGGACAAGCTCAAGCAGGTTCTTGCGCAACTTGCAGAATCGCTCTAACATCAGTTAGAATGGGGGTCTAGGTAAAAACAACCTAGGCCCCCACGCATTAGGAGGAAAATAATGGCAACATATGCAGAAAGCTTCACCCGAGTCAATGATAGAACTACAATTGGACCAAACTTTACAGTAGATGGTGATCTTAGCATTAATGGCGGGCCGAACAGCCCCGCGTTTTACCTTGAAGTAAACGGTACTGGTGTTTCACTCACCGAACCGGAAATGCGTGAACTGTTCTCTGGGTTCCTTAAGGCTCACGACTATTACACTGAGCACGGTGTGTCGTTCGAACCTTTCGATGCATTTTAAGACTTAAAAACACAAACTTTTGGAGGAATAGATGTCTCGTATTCGTGAGGTAGGTAGTAAGGGCAAGCTTCACGCGGATTTTGAATCAGTGCCCGACGTTTTCCGCGTCATTGATAAGCTGGGCTGGACGCCTAAGCGTGATCGCTCTTCTGATGATCGGGGATCGTTTTATGGTCTGCCTTCGCTGGATGAGGCTAAGCGTATCATGCGGTACGAGCCTGAGAAGCTTGTTAAGTTCAACCCGAACGATGAAAAGCTGGTTCGTGAAGAGGCGCCCGGCAAGGATGTGCGTTTCGATATCACGGGTGACTATCTGGACATTGATCGATACCTTGAGGGCACCCCTGAGGTTTTCGGTAACGCTGTCATGGGTAATCCTAAGAACATCTTCTGTACCATCAACCTGCACACGAGCTACGTTTATTGGACAGACATTGAATACCTCATCGAGCGTCAGCGTCGCATCACACGGTTGGTAGATTGGCTTGAGACTCAGAATGTGCGTTGTCAGATCGTTGGTACGCTGGATAGTGTCTGCCTGAACTACTCTGTGATCGTCAAGGAATTCGCAGACCCGTTCGATGTTAACCATTTGGCCGTGGTTTCTCACCCAGACTGGCTGCGCCGTATTTTGTTTTTGATGATTGAGCAGAGCAAGACTTTCCAGTCGGGTTACGGTAGCTCTCTTGAGTACGACAAGCGCATGATCAAGTACACGCCTAAGCCTGAGGATGGTGTGTATGTTTACATTGGAGGTTACATCCCTCACGCCAACAACGACCTTAAAGCACTTAACGCTGAGTTTGATGAGCTTGAGAACAAGATCGAGAACCTGATTGCTGATGGCCTGACGTTTAACGATGAGCCGTTTGCATTTGCGGGCGGAACGTTGAGGTACTAATGTTAGAACCACAGACAAACGAATTTAGCGATGGTCGGGTGCGATACTTGCATATCGATGAAAAGGATAAAGGTCGTAGCATTCGTATATCCCGTAATGACCATTCAACTCGCATTAAAGAGGGCTCCAATGGGAATTACTATCTCTTGGCGAAACAGAATGGTGACAGTGTTGCCATTGTTCTTACCGAGGAAGAAATGTTTGATATGTTCCGCGCGTTTCTAGCGGTTCATGATGAAATTGAGGAAATCAAAAATGACAAACAGTAATGACGCAAAGATTAAATCAGTAATCGAATTTCTTGATGAGGCGTTTATCGTTACCGAGCAGTATTTTGATCAGGAGCTTGACCTAGACTCGCCCGAGGGCAAGGTACTACAGGCAGTGCTGATTATTTTGGATGAAATCGAAGAGATTCTTAGGAGTTAAAATGGCCGAATCAGACGTGTCTGAGACACTAGCTAATCTTAGTCCAATACAACTTTTTCCTTTTGCTGTTTTGTATGGTAATGGGGTAGCCCGTAGGTATACTACGCTGCCCGCTGCTAAAGCCGCAGCAAATCATTATGTGGCTTCTAAACCAACAATTTACAGCTATAATTTTGCCACTCTAGCTTGGGAGGAATATAAATGACTGACGATGCAAAGATTGTCGAGGACATCCTTGGCGACTGGGCCTGGACTGATGACGACGTAGATGTTATCGAGATTCAGGATAATCACCTGTACATCATTGGGCTTGACCCTGGCGGGACTACGGGTGTAGCTATCGTGCGCATCGACACAGAGGATACTAAGGCTCTGCCCGAACTGATTTTCCTGGATCAGGTTCCTGATGGACGGTTCGGATTCACGGACTACTTCTCCCCCTTCTACATGGGGGACAACGTGGTTCTTGTTAGCGAGCAGTGGGTTGAGCGTAATGTAAAGGGTGCAGATCGAGAGCCCTGCTACATTGAGGGCGCTGAGCACGTCCTGTGGGGCCACGACAACATTGTATGGCAGACCCCTGATATGAAGTCTCTGGTGTCCGATGACTGGCTCCGGGAGCAGAATCTGTGGGTAGAGAACATGCGTCACGCGATGGACGCGCTCATTCACGTTATCGTGTTCCTGCGTAATGATGGTCATGAGGGCACTATCGGTGCTCTGGGCGGAGAGGGCGAGGGCACCATTGCTGAGCCCGGTGAGGCTGAGGGTGCGACTGGTGATGGAACGAACCCGAGTGATGGCATCGCACGCGGTCTTGCACAGCTTGCGCGTGAAATCGAGCAGCAACACGGTAGCGGTGACGGAGAACAGACCGAAGAGCCTAAGGGTAAGCGTAAGGAACGCGAGCTTGGTGGCGCTTTCATGGGCTTCGAATCCGCAGAGGCGCAGGAGTCGGAAGGCGTGAGCTTGCTCGATGATTAAGCGAAGAACAGATACGGGGTTTGTCTACTTATTTGACCCAGACCACCAGGAGCCCACAGAGCCAATGTTTGGTTATTGGGGGGTGTACCCAAAAACGCGCTGTCAAACATGCGATGGGGAACACTTTGTGTTGGTCGGTGATTGGAACATGGGCTATCGCTGTATCG
>Ga0209066_10002022_pt1 | contig 25590 bp, 4 predicted proteins | sample All_14_2_FD_187198 | JGI IMG/M metagenome (GOLD analysis project Ga0209066, IMG submission 187198) | Freshwater microbial communities in response to fracking from Pennsylvania, USA - Allegheny Zone_MetaG_DW_15 (SPAdes) (version 2) ... | reverse complement strand
ATATTTAATTAAATATAATATTAACCATGAAAAATATTAAGATTGCATTGTTAGTCATGCTATGCACATTGAGCATGGGCTTAAATGCACAAACGCCTTTCTTTACTGAGGGCTTTGAAACAGGGAGCAAACCAACAGGCTGGAGCGAAGAGTATGCAAGTGGCAACGAACCATGGAGATACAGAAAGGGTGGACATAGCCCCAACGATAACAACTGGACCATACCTGCATGGCAAACAGATATCACTAGAAATCCTCCATCTGCACATACAGGTACATACAATGCTATTTTTTTCAAGCAAAGCACAAATAATGAAAGAACAAAACTTATAACGAAGGCTATTGACCTTAGCCAAAAGATTCTCCCTGAACTGAGCTTCTGGTTATGCCAAGTGCCTTGGACTTTTGCAGGCAATACAAACTGGGATATATTAAGAGTTTATTATAAGACATCATTTGATGGCAGTTGGGTTCTTCTAGCAGAGTACCCTGACCCTATTGAGGATTGGACTCAGTTTAAAATCAACCTTCCAAACAAAAGTGCTACGTACTATATCGCTTTCGAAGGACAAACCAACTGGGGATACGGCTCTTGCATTGATGATATTTCGATAGTAGATAAAGGAGAGCAGGCCAGATATGTTAATGAGCTAACTGTTGCACAGGCGGATTATACATTTATTCCCAGTGGATCACTAAATGAACCGATACTTAGGATTGGTCTTAAGGTTTTTGGCAATACAGGTGAGGCTAAATTAAATTCGCTTATAGTAAAATCACTAAATACCAATGATGATGATTTATTATTAGATGGAGTTAAAATATACAAAACACCTACAACCTTTTTTAATACAAATACTCAAATTGGCTCTAGCGGTAATTTTAATAATGGGTATGTTAACTTCAACGACCTCAACTTAACACTACCTAATGGACAATCCTACCTCTGGATTACATATGATGTAAAAGCAAGTGCAACACATGGCAACTTTCTTGATGCAATGATTGAACTTGGAGGCATTCAGGTTGGAGACTCCCTCTACCCCAAAATTAACGAATCTCCCGTTGGAGATAGGGTGATATACGAAACTATCTACAGTGAGAATTTTGATGGCACCCATGGTTGGACTTTGTCTGGCGAATTCGAGGTAGACTCGCCCAAAGGCAAGGGCGGATTGCTGATTGGATATCCTGATCCAACAGCAGCCTATAGCGGAAGTAAAGTTCTGGGTACAGACCTAAATGGATTAGGAAGCACTGAAGGAGATTATGAAAACAGCATTACTGATAATCAATCCTACAAGGCAACATCTCAATCTGTTAACGCTTTGTTCTACAAAGACCTCAAGGTAAACTACAGACGCCATTTAAATATTGAGGTTTGGGATAAGGCGTATGTTGATGTTAGTAAAAACAACGGCACTACATGGAGCAATGTATGGTTCAACAACAACTACTTTACAGACCAACTCTGGACAAAAACATCTCATGATATTCCTTCTTCGGTTTCGCGCTCCAACAACCTTAAGTTCCGCTTTGTACTAGGGCCTACCGATGTTGGAACAACATACTCTGGTTGGAACGTCGACGATTTTATTGTAACTGGCGACTACATTACAAAGGATGTAGGGGTTGTTTCATTGGTTTACCCACTTTCGGGGTGCGGACATTCTGCAACCGATAGTGTTATTGTTAAAATTGCAAACCTAGGGGCAGAGGCATCGCCATCAAACTTCCCGGTTCAATATTCCTTTAACAATGGCACAACTTGGGTAACAAATTTCGTTAATCAAATTATACCTGCTGGCGATACTATTGAGTACAAATTCACCACCAAGGTAAATTTAACATCACCCGGAATTAAAAACTTTAGAGCCAGAACAAGATTAACAGGCGACGAGGATGCATCGAACGATGGTATCGCCAATCAAATTTATATTGTTCCAACATATTCAGCACCTTACGCTGAGAATTTCGAAAGTAACGATGGCTACTGGAGAGCATTCGGCACATCGCTTTGGCAATGGGGTTCTTCGGCAAAGGCCTCAATTAGCGGAGGTTCCAAATCATGGATTACTAGCCTTACTCAAACATACGGAGATGTGCTAATAGGCGCAACCGACACAATTGCCACCGAAGATTTTGAGAATGCAACGGGTTGGACCTTAAACGAGGAGTTTCAAATTGCAACTCCAATGTTTCTTTCGGATACGATTCCATATTTTACTTATAGTGGAGTAAAATGCCTTGGAACAGACCTTTCCCGATTAGGTGCTCGTAAAGGGATGTATGAGAATGCAACAACGGTAGATGCCATTTCACCATTCTTTAATGTTGCGAACTATTCCAACCTAAAGCTTATTTACTACAGATGGCATAAAGTGGCCGCTGGAGATACAGCAAAAATTCAGGCAAGTAGTAACGGAACTAACTGGAAAACCATTTGGACTAATGCTGGTACTGCCATAACAGACGATATATGGTACGAAGAAACATTGAGCATACCAGACAGCCTAGCTAATGGCGGTAGCATTAAATTCCGTTTTGTAATAATTTCCAACTCCGATGGAGTTGTGTCCGAGGGTATGAACTTTGACGATTTGGTACTAACTGGAAAGTTATTTACAAATGGCTTCGCATACTTACAAAGTCCCTGTTTTGATTTCAGGGGTATAGAAAAACCTATTTTTGATTTGACAGTATTCAATCATACTGAGGCAGAAATTGATGGAGCATCTTTACAATACTCTCTCAACAATGGAGCAACCTGGGAATATGTTAAAAATGCCGATTCTTATAATGTTTACTGGAATTGGTATTCCGACAGTATTGTCTCATCAATAGGAGAAAACGGATGGACAGGAATTGATAACCAATGGAAAAATTCAAAACATCTCCTACCATCCGAATTGGCAAATCAAGATAGAGTAATTTTCCGTGTTGCATTTAAAGCCGATAAAGCCAACAATAACTATGGCGGAATTGGTATTGATAATTTAAAGCTATACAATGCGCCACACGACGTTGGTGTAAATGCTATATTAACCCCTTCAACATCTTGCGATTTATCTAAACAAGAAATAATTGATCTTCAAATCAAAAATTTTGGTGTAAGGGATATGCTTATAGGCGATTCCATTAATGTTCAAGTTAATGTAGTTCATCCTAATTTTACCGACAGTTATTCTGAAAAAATAATACTCACATCCAATTTAGGAGCAGGAGGTACTTTAAACCACAGTATTACTAAAAGATTTGATATGTCTGTAAGTGGTCAATATGATATTGAGGCAAAAACTGCTATAGAAACAAATCCCCTCTTCTACTCAGCAACCGATAATGATACTAAAACAAAAACGGTAATAGTTCAAAAACCTGATGTGAATTTAGGAGATGATATATACACCCTTAATCCAACATCAGTAATTCTTGATGCTACTAGCTCGGGAACCGTATCTTACCAATGGTTTAAAGCACCTGATTTTGTGACAGTAATAGCAATTTCGCCCAACCTAGCTGTAACAGATCCAAATGGAGGCACATACGTTGTTAAAGTAACTAACACTATACCTTGTACAAGCATCGATACGGTAACTGTACATAGACTTATTCGCGACGTTGGTGTTTTATCATTTAGCAGTCCAATTAGCTCCTGTGAACTATCTGACCAAACTCCATTTGAAGTTTACATTAAAAATTTCGGAACCGACACACTGAAAACTGGCTCAACCATTGATATAAGTTATATATTTAATGGTAATCCGAGAAAGGATTCAATCTGGACAATGGATCGAAACCTACTACCAAACGATTCTTTATTGTTTAATTTCAACAAAACTTTGAACCTTTCAAGCGTAGGAGCATATAACCTTAAGGCATGGGCAAAAGTAAGCCTGGATGAGTTAACTACAAACGATACTACCAATAAAACTATCAATGTGTGGGGTTACCCAACTTATGACCTAAGAACGGCAATGGGACTACCCAAGGATAGTGTAACTGTATTAAATCCAACCTATAATGTTGATGCTGGAGCTGGATGGAATTCATACTTATGGCTTAATGATAACAGCACCAACCAAAGCTATACAATGGCTAATACTGGCTGGGTAAAAGTGATGGTTTTTGACACTCATTTATGCCCTGCCACCGATTCAATATATGTTAATTTAAACTTTGCGGATATATCGGTTAGTGAAGTTGTAAGTCCTGTTTCGGCATGTGCTATTAATGGTACAGTTTATCCACAAATTAACATTAAAAATGCTGGAACAAATACAATTACTGCTGGAACAAATATTCAGCTAAAATATTACTTAAACTCTGTACTCAAGGAATCTCCAATTCTAACGCTCAATTCAGACTTAACCCCCAATGAAACAAAGAGTGTAATTTTTGGAACTGGGGTAGACATTTCTGCTATAGGAACATATAATTTTGATTTTGTAGCAACATTCCCTTCGGATTCCAAATTAAGCAACGATAGTTTGAGAAGTACAGTAGATGTTTTTGGTTATCCAGCAATAGACTTACCAGACTCTGTATTTACAAGAAATTCAAATTATATCATTGATGCTGGATTGGGTCATGATACCTATAGTTGGTCAACTGGAGCCTCAACTCAACAAATAACTGTAGAACAAACAAATATTTACAAAGTGACCGTAACTAAAAATGGCATATGCTCAAGCCAAGATTCGATTGTGGTAACTTTCTTAAAGCATAATTATACCATTAACCAAATAATTAACCCTGTAACATCCTGCAGCACTCCAACTTTACAATCAGTAACCCTCCGATATAGCAATATTGGTACTGACACATTGAAAGTTGGCCAGCAAGTAGTATTTGGTTATGCAATAGACGATGAGTTTTTTGCGGAAAAAACGCACACATTAACCTCTGCTCTAAAACCTGGTCAATTCATGCTTTATACTTTCAGCGAAAAGTTAAATCTATCTACTCCAAAAACTAGGTATATTGAGGCTTACGGTAAGTATATCGGCGATTTAACGACCACCGATGATACCATAATGGTTACTTTCGACATCAAAGCGTCGCCTATTGTTAACCTTGGCGAAGATAGAGTTATTAGAACAGAGAATATTACACTTGATGGTGGCGAGGGTGCTGGATATAACTACTTATGGCAAAACAACAGCACAAATCGTTTCTTTATTGTTGAAAACACTGGCACTTATTGGGTTACTACAACCGCTCCAAATGGATGTTTCGACAGAGATACTGTTACTATAACCGCGCTTAAACCCGACTTAAGAGTATCGTCAATTATTTCACCAAACTCCGCTTGTGAATTAACTAACGTTCAACAAATACAAGTAGAGATTGAAAACCTTGGAACCGATACTCTTTTTGTTGGTCAAACACTATACGTTTCTTATGAAATAAACGATCTATTGCAGCAAACACAGGCAATTACTCTTACACAAAAGTTTTTCCCATCACAAAAACTTGTTCATACTTTCACAAAAACCTCAGACATGAGCAGTTTGGGTACATACATTATTAAAAGTTACACAACCTACTCCGGAGATTTAAATCCGTTCAACAACTCATCTTCTAAAACTGTTATAGTGTATGGATTACCAACTGTTGATCTTGGATCAAACAGAGGTGTATGTTTAGGTTCATCACTAGAACTTAATGCGGGAAATTCTGGAGCAACCTATTTATGGAATACATCAGCAACTACACAAATTATTAGTGTTAATTCTGAAGGCACTTACTCCGTTCAAGTAACAGATGTCAATGGCTGTACTAATTCGGGCTCTGTAACAATAAATGTAATTCCATTACCAACAGTTTCGCATAACTCAATTGATCCTGTGTGTTTTAATCAACCAGACTTTACTTTAACTGGTGGAAATCCAGCTGGTGGAAATTATTCTGGCAACGGAGTCTCTAACAACACGTTTTCAGCACTAATTGCGGGTGCTGGAACGCATTCTTTAAACTACACAATAACTGATAGCAATGGTTGCTCTAATAGCGCAAATGTTGATATTAAAGTGAATCCTACTCCGGTTGTTAATCTAGGCGAAAATAGATCAGTATCAACTCCAACAGTTCTTGATGCTGGTGCTGGTTTTGTATCCTACAAATGGCAGGATAACTCAACTCAACAAACCTTTACTGTAGAGGAAAGTGGCCTATACTCCGTTACCGTAACCGACAACAACGGTTGCACAGGTTATGATGAGGTTTATATAACATTCTTGGAGACCCTTGATGTGTATGTTTCAAGTTTAGTATCGCCTACCAGTAAATGTTTTAACAACACTGCTCAGCCTGTAACTGTTGAATTGACAAACAGGGGAACCAAAACCTTCACTACCGGCGAAAAGATTGAAGTAAGTTACCGAATAGGCACAAATCAACCTAAAAAAGAGGAATTAACGTTCACCTCCAATTTCGCTCAAAACAGTAAACTACAGTACACCTTTAACGGAAACGAATTACAAAATACTGGTAATTACACATTTACCTGTTACACTACTATTGCTGGCGATAAGGGTGATTCAACTACATTTAATGTATCAATTTACACTAAGCCAAACCTTAACCTTGGCCCCGATACCCTTAAAACCAATTTACCCTATGTTCTGCAATCGGGTATAGGAAATGTTTCCTACCTATGGAACACTGGCGCTACGAGTGCTTCTATTACCGTATCGCAGCACGGAAAATACTGGCTAAGAGTAACCGATGCCAACTCGTGCTTTGCATCCGATACCATAGTAATTTGGTGGCCAGTTAGCGCTGAAACAATTTCGGGGATCAACGCTAAAATCAAGCTATTCCCGAATCCGGTTAAGGATGAACTAAATGTTTGGATTGAATCCGACAAAGCCGAAACATATACATTGGAGCTAATCAATCCACAAGGATTAGTTGTTCACAAACAACAGACAATTTCTTCGGATAAGATTGCAGATGTAATTCATGTGGAAAAACTTACACCTGGTATGTATATCCTCCGAGTAACTACCGATAAGGGCTCTGGAGCTTTCAAGGTGATAGTGAATAATTACTAAATCGAGCGGGGTAATTTACCCCATAACAGATCCCTCACTCCGTTCGGGATGACAAACTAGTGTGCTTCTTGTCATCCCGAACGCTTGTAAGGAGTTGAACGCAATTTGCGAACTCACTGAAGATTATCTGAATTAATTAGAATTACCCTTACCTTATTTGATAAACTAGAACTCGGGGCAAGGAATTGCCCTGTACCTTCGCTTTGAGGTAAATTTAGACTCAAAAGAATAGATTACACTAATTTCGTGACTTCCACCCGTAGTCGCAATTAAATTTCCTAACGACATGTCGTAGCTGTAGCTAAAAGTAAATCCGGCATGCTTTATCCCAACCAAATAGATCAAGGCATCACTGCTAGAGTATTGGTTCCCAAGAGGAATGCCTCGGTACCATATACCTATCATAACTGGTCGTTTGTAGTAATAACCACCTAAGTCGAGTTGGTTAACCTTGGCTTGGTTTCTGAAATTAAATGCAAAATGAAGTGTTTCGTTGTTTTTGTAGCGAGAAAAATACCTCTTGGTGATAATTTTAACCCCTCCAAAAAAAGAAAATCGGAGATCGGTATACTCAAGATCCTGATTTAGAACCGGAGAAAGCGACAATAAATGATCCACATTAAAACCAAACCAATAATTATCGGAATAACCAAGTGCTGAAACAGCAAAATCGACATGATTAACATTTTGCCTTGGCAAAATTTCAGAAGTTGATCCAAGAAACTCATCGCCAAAGAACTGATCGGCAAAGTTTAACTTGCCGTAATTGGTTGACCGGTTATAAAAATAGGCTGCCATTCCGGGCTGAATGAAGAAATCGTGAGTTACTTGAATTTTATAGCTGTACTGGTATCCAACATTTATAGATGTCATTTTTCCACCTCCAACATCGTTTAGGTTGAAAAACAAACCCATACCACTCTTTATTTTTGGGAAATAATGATCGGCTGAAAACGAGGAGGTGATAAATGTACCTGGAACACTGGGCCATTGATCTCGATAATTTAAGACAAGTCTACTATTTAACGAACTACCAGCAAAAGAGGGTGCTAGGTAAAGAGGATTAGAGTAAAATTGAGAAAAATGGGAATCCTGCGCACTTAGTTCTAAGGCAGTTAAAACAAAAAGCAAAAATGTAAGAATCTTTTTCATAACCATTAGTTTTCAACTCGTAGAAGTAGAACATTGCCAACTTTTTCGAATCGTTCGCCGCTATTATATCGTCCGGAAACTTTATAAATATATACGTCCTGTGGCTGCAATTTGTTCTGGTAATATCCATCCCAGCCAATTTTTATATCATTCGACTTGAAAATCATCACTCCCATTCGGTTGAATATCATAAGCTGGTATTCGGTAATTTCACCATCAACCAGTATTGGGTACAATACATCGTTTGAACGAGTATAAGGCTGCATAGAATAATCGCCACCGTTTGAACCTGAAGGATTTGGGGTAAATGCTTCGGGGAAGAAGAATCCACTTCGCTTAATAACATGGATTGCATCAACTATAATCATTGAATCGACGCAACCATAAGCATTTACAACCTTTAGCGTGATATCAAACATTCCTGTATCGGTGTAGGTATAGGTTGGGGCAAATTTTGTTATAATCCCTTTACCATCTCCAAAATTCCAATGGCTGGTATCGGCATGTACCGAATAGTTGTAGCAACTAATATGCTGACCCGGAACATAAACCACTTTTGGTGCAATATCAAAATTAGCAGTTGGGGGACCATAGACTGTTATTTTCTTCTGAGTAATAACAGTATTGCCCAAAGGTGCTGTTGCCGTAAGTTTAACAGTATAAACACCCGGGTTTTGGAATGTATGAATAACATTAGGTTGACCAGAGGTACTTCCATCGCCAAAGTCCCAAGAGTATGGAGCTCCTCCAATTGATGTGTTCACAAAGTTTACCTCTAGAGGAGAGCAACCAACATATGTTGATGGTTCAAAATCGGCTGTAGGCCATACAACATAGTTTACTGTAACAGCATCGGTTGCAACGCATCCGTTATAGTTAATACTCCATTCAAATACATTCGAGCCAGCACCTAAGCCTGTTACCCAAGTTTCAAAACTTGCTGGATTAACAATAGTTCCCTGCCCTGCAGATAGACTCCATGTTCCAGTGCCGGCAGATGGAACATTTCCTATAAGTTGCGCAGTTGGAACATTAACCTCAAAATCGGCACCTGCATTTACAAATGAGTAGTTACTCGATATTACTACATCGTCGGACATAATGCAGTTTTTATTAGTTACAGTCCACCTAAATGTATTTGGACCAAACTTTATATTCACAACCCTCGCTTGATTGCTACTAGGATTAAGAATGTTTGCATCGCCACTTACCAGTGTCCAGTATCCAGTCCCAACAGAAGGAGGATCGGCAAATAAACGAATTGAATCGCCACAAAGATCCCTATCATATCCGGCAAAAGGTGTAGATGGTTGGTTATTTGTAATGGTTAACTCCGAAGATGATTGGCATCCATCTTTATCTATAACCCATGCCAATATGTTAGTTCCTAGTGCAATATTTGTAATATCGGTATTTGGTTTATTTCTGTCGGCAAAAACAACCGATCCACTGATAACTGTCCACGTACCGACTCCGTTGGTTGGAGTATTTCCACCAAGAGTTGTAGCACTAGAGCACAGCACTTGATTTGCACCCGCAATAGACCTAGTAGGTATACTGCTCCGGATTATGACAGTATCGGAAACATGACAATCGGAACTTGAAACAGTCCAACGAAACACGTTATCGCCCTGTCCAAGATTTCTCACTTTTGTATTGTAGAGATATCGATTATCAAAAGAACCAGCTCCAGAGATAATAGACCACTGCCCAGCACCTAGACTTGGTGGGTTTGCTGAAAGAACAGCAGTATCGGAACAGGCAACCTGATCGTTACCTGCAAATACATTTGTGGCCAGATTACTTGTAATAATCACTTCATCGAACGAAACGCAACCGGCATTAGTAATAGTCCAACGAAGCACATTCTGTCCACCAGCCAAATTATTAACTGTTGTCCTATAATTATTAGGATCGGTAAAAGTAGCAGCACCACTCATGGCAGTCCAAATACCAGTTCCATATAATGCTTCATTGGCATAAAGGTTTGCCGATTTGCTACAAACAGACTGATTCTCGCCAGCCAAAGCCCTAGTTGGCTCATTGTTAGTAATATTCACATCATCGAACGAAACACAGCCCTTATTCGTAACCGTCCATCGGAAAGAGTTTACCCCTTTTGAAAGATTCCGAACCTTAGTATTAGGTGCGTTTTGATTTTCAAAGGTTGCTGCACTAGCAGCCAGTATTGTCCATGTGCCTACTCCTGGAAGAGGATTGGAGGCTTTCATCTGAACTGAATCCCAACACAAGGTTTCGTCCAATCCCGCCGTAGCTAGAATAAAATTATTGGATACAATAACTTCGTCATGCTCGGTACATCCATTATTGGTTATTGTCCATCGGAAAATATTATCGCCAAAAGCCAGGTTCGTTACAGTTGGGTTGTTCACCGTTAAACTGGAGAATGTTCCAGATCCGTTTATAATTGTCCAAGATCCGGTGCCAATCGCATTGAAATTTGCACTTAATTGGGTATTATCAACACAAAGACTTTGATCATATCCAGCATTTGGTGTAGTAGGTTTATTATTTGTAATACTAACTCTATCGGTTGATCTACATGTTCCGTTAGTAATAGTATAAACAAATGTGTTTATGCCAGGAGCAAGTTGAGTAACAACATTTCCATCAAAAATCCCCCTACCCGATTCAACACTCCACGAAGGCACTCCGTAGGTAGGTGTATTTGGAAGCAATAGTGTTGAATCAAAACAAATAGTTTGATCCTCGCCAGCATACGCCACCGTTGGAGTATTATTGGTGATTGCAACAAAATCTTCGGAAATACATCCGTTATAATCTATAGTCCACTTTAACTCATTTTTGCCGGGACCAAGATTAGTGATAAGAGAGTTATACAAAGTAATATCGGCAATATTACCAGCACCGCTATTTAATGTCCAAGTACTTGTGCCATAAACAGGTTGATTTGCAGCTAAATTAATCTGATTGGTACAAAGCACCATATCTGGCCCAGCATTGGCCTGTGTTGGCATATTGTTGATGATTGTTACCTCATCCCAAGTTACACCTAAAATTGAAGTTCTAACAGTCCAGCGTAAAACATTAGTATTCTGCCCAAGATTAGTAACCTTTGCATTTGGTTTAAACTTATCATCAAATGTAGCCTGCCCTGTTATAACACTCCATTCGCCTGTTCCAATTGGAGGTCGAGTTGCATTTAGTGTTGTAAAATTTACACAGAGAGTTTGGCTTGTTCCTGCTTCAGCAGGCTCAACAAGAATATTCTCAACAGTAATTGTATCGGTTAAAATACAACCTACACGCTGAACTGTCCACACCAAAATATTTGGTCCGGGCATCAAGCTCGATACTCTTGTTTTGGGATCGGTTGGATCGGTGAAAACGCCACCACCACTTATTAACTGCCAAAAACCTGTAGTTCCAACCTCAGGAACATCAGCATTAAGATCGGTTGCATCGAAAGCAACAATTTGATCGGGACCAGCCTCCGGTGGAAAAGGAGCATTATTTGTAATAACAACCTGATCGGATGTTATACAGCCAGCGTTATTCACTTGCCAACCAAAAGTATTTACACCCTGATTAAGACCGGTAACTCTACTAGTTGGAGAGCTTGGAGTCTCAATAGTTCCATAACCATTTATTACAGTCCAGGATGCACCAGTAACAGGAGTTAATGCATTAAACTGACCATTACGCGAACATATCACCTGATCGGTTCCTGCATTTACTAATGCTTGAAGGTTGGTAATCTTAACTGTATCGGAAGCAGTACAACCCAGCTGAGTAACCGTCCATATAAAACTATTTTCGCCCCTAAGTAAATTATCGACATTGGTTAAATAGTTATTGGGATTTGAAATAACACCATCACCTGCAAAAATAGTCCAAGTGCCTCCTACAACATTATTACCTTCTAACTGAGTGGTTGAACTGCAAACACTCTGATCTACACCAGCATAGGCGACAGGCAATGGGTTTACCGTAACCGCAAGAGGCGCTGATTGCACGCCGCTTCCACAACTATTTTGACCATAAACAGTGACTACTCCCGAAAGAGACGTCGTTGAATAATCAACTTGAATGGTGCGAGAACCCATTCCGCCTACAATTGTAGCACCATAAGGAACATCCCAAACATACGTTGTGGCATTGGCTATTTCGGGAACCACATAAAGAATGTTTTTAGTTCCCTGACATACTGTTTGAATACCAGATATCACTCCTGCTGCGGCAGGATATTCGTTTACTGTTAAGTTGGCAGTATTGGTAATTTCAACGTTACAACCACCCGTTATTAAACAACGGTAAACACCCTCATCTGAATTTGCTGCATTTCTTACAACCAATACGGAAGTGTTTGCCCCTTCAATTTTACCAGCAATGCCGGCTAAGTTAACACCATTCAATTGCCATTGATAGCTTAACCCAGTTGGAGTTGCATTAACCTCAAAGAATGCTACTCCTCCTTCGCAAACCGTTGTATTTTGAGGGTGATTCTGGATAATTGTGGTTTGCCTAACTGTAAGCTGTGCAACCAAGCTATTATCAACAGTACAATTATCCGTAACTCGGCATGAGTAATTGCCAGCATCGGCTGTTGTTAAATTAGAAATAATAAGATTTGCCGATGTTGCTCCACTAATATTTGCTCCATTTACAATGGCCGATCCATTCTTAAACCATTGATAGGTTGATGTCGAGATATTCGAAACTACTGAAAAATAGGCCGTTTGTCCAACACACTGTGTGATACTCGAAGGTTCTGATGTAATATTAACCGCAGGATTTATGGTAATTACAGCGGGATTACTCGTCTCTGTTGCACAACTATTCGATACAACACATCTGTAGTTACCCGCATCGGCTGGAGTAATGCTTGTAATAACAAGCATATTGGCATTGGCTCCCGAAATTCTAGGATCAACAGGCAATGGAGCGCCATTGCGTTGCCATGTATAGGTTAATGTTGGATCGTTAGGTAGAACTTCAAGCACAAGCATATCGCCAACACACTTGGTCTGTGTTAAAGGATGCGATGTTATTGCGGCAATTTGATTTACTGTGAGTAATGCCAAATTACTGTTAGCCACATTATTACTTCCAGTTACTACACATGAATAGTTACCTGCATTTAATGCTAAAACCGATGATATTACCAATGTTGAAGTCTTAGATCCGGAAACACCCGCGCCATCAACAATATCAACACCATTGAATTTCCATTGATATGAGACTATAGTTCCAACTGCTGTTACAGAGAATGAAGCGGACTCGCCAACGCATCTTGTTATTGGAGATGGTTGAGCGGTAATAGAAACCAACTCATTTACAGTAAGTATCCCAATATTCGAAGTAACAGTTCCGCAACTTCCAGTAACAATGCAACGATACTGACCTGCATCGGCAAGAGCCACGGCCGCAATAGAGTAAGTACTTGAGTTTGCTCCAACAATATTTGAATTATTATACTGCCACTGATAGGTTAAACCTGCACCCGTTGCCGATACATTAAATGTAGCCGATGTGCCTAAAAGAACATTCTGGCTAAGAGGGTGTGCAACTATCTTTGTGGAGTCAGTAACACTTAGGGCAACTGAATTGCTAGTTGTATTTCCGCATGCGCTATAAATCTCACATTTATAAATTCCTTCATCGGCATTAGTCGACAAGTTAACCCTTAACTCCTTAGTTGTTGCACCAAAAACACGTGCATTATCAGTTAAATATACATTGTTGTATAGCCACTTATAATTCAACAACCCTGTACCAGTTGCATCAACTGTAAATATTGCCGTATTATCTTCGCAAACATTAGTATTTAATGGCTGAACGAGAATGTTAATCTTTGGATTAACTGTTAAGTTCGCTGGATTACTTGTAATAGCACCACAGGTTGATGCACCGCTTACTATACAGGTATATGCCCCAGCATTTGCAGGCGTAATTCCATTGATAGTAATACTGCTATTGGTTGCACCAGGAATATCTACATTATTTAACTGCCATTGATAGGTTAACGGAGCAACACCAGTTGCCACTACAAAGAATTGTGCATTATCGCCCTCGCATAAAGTTACACTGCTAGGATGTTGCGAAATTACTGTACTAGGATTTACCCTTAATTCGGCGCTAATTGTGCTAACAACATTGCAGGTTCCAGTAATCTCGCACGAGTAGAAACCAGCATCGGGAATAAGCGCATTGGCGATAACTAATTTGCTTGTATTTACACCAGAGATATTTCCTGCATTGGTTAAATTTACACCATTCTTCTTCCACTGATAGGAAGCAACCGTTCCTGAAACTGTAACATTAATTTCCGTTGATGTTCCCTGGCAAACAGTAGTCAAAGCTAGTGGTTGAGTATCAATATTGACAAACCCATTTACGGTTAAAACAGCAGGAGTTGTACTCTCTATACCGCACGAACCTGTAACCACACAAGTGTATGAACCAGCATCGGCTGCTACAATACCTGATATTCTTAAAATATTTGTTGTTGCACCAGAAATTCTCGCATCATCTACAACGTTTGGTCCTGTAGCATCGCCTTTTTTCCACTGATAGGTTAATCCATTGCCTTGTGCCTGAACGGCAAAAGTTACCTCATCGCCATTACACTTTGTGTAACTTAAAGGCTGAGTAACTATTACAGTATTAGGGTTTACAGTTAAATTAACATTTACACTGGTAATGGAAGTTCCGCAAGCACCAGTAACTGTAGAGCTGTAAACACCCGCATCAGCAATAGTAGCGTTTGAAATTATAAGCTGATTAGTTGTTTGACCCGAAATGTTGGCTCCTGTAATTAATGCGCCATTCTTCCTCCATAAATAGGTTAAACCATCGCCAGTCGCATTAATTGTTATTGTTGTTGAACTATTCTCGCATACTGGGTTAGTTGATATAACAGGTGCTCCAACAATGGAAACATTCCTGTTGATAGTTAATATTGCAGGATCGCTAAGCAATGAACCACAATCGCCAGTAACCAAACACCTATAGGTTCCCTCGTGAGTTGCTTTATCGAGCGGGCTAATTGACAAGGTAGAAGCAGTGGCTCCAACAATTGGAACTCCATTCCTTTGCCAAGCATAGGTTAAATTTGATCCAGTTGCATCTACCGTGAAAACAATACCATCGCCCTCGCACTTAGTCCTACCTATAGGCTGAACAGTAATAACTATTGATGGATTTACTGTAACCCTAGCAACATCACTTGTAATAACTCCTCCACAAAGGCTCGTAACTGTACAGGTAAAATCGCCTGAATTTGCTGGGATTCCTGCTGATATTTGAAGATTATTGGTTGTGATTCCTGAAATATTGGCATCGGTTATAGGTAAACCATTCTTCTTCCATAGATAAGTTAATCCTGTTCCCGAAACATCGAACAACAAACTTGTTGTTGCTGTCTGACATATTATTGTATTTACAGGAGGTTGTGCATTAACAACAGCATTACTATTCACAACAAGAGTGGCACCGCTACTTTGAACATTACTGCAAACTCCAGAAACCACGCAATGATAAGTACCTGCATCTATTGTTGTTAATGGTCCAAGAATATACTCATTGGAAATTGCTCCCGCAACCAAAACATTATCTTTATACCACTGGTAAGATAATCCTGTACCTGTTGCTGTAACCGATAAAATATGAGTATCGCCCTGGCACTTTGTTCCACCAACAGGGTTAGTACTAATTATTGTTGTAGGATTAACCGTTACAATTGATGCAGCGCTAATTTCAACACCATTTACAACGCAGGTGTATGCTCCGCTCTGATTTGGTAATGCATTATTGATTGTTAAAGAAGCTGTTTGTGATCCACTTATACCAACTCCATCAACAAGGACATCAGCATCGCGTTTCCATTGGTAAGTATGTCCAACACCTGACGTTTGTATAAATATTGTAAAACCTGCGCCTTGGCATATATTTACAGGTGTTACAGGTTGTGTAATAATAACTGTTGAAGTAAGAACTGTTAGAGTTGCAGTTTTTGTTTCTACAACACCACAATCGCCTGTAATAACACACTTATAGGTACCTGCATCTGCAAGATCGGCATTTAAAACATTAAGAACTGAAGTATTTGTTCCAGAATAGTCGACTCCATCAGCAATTGGTCCAGCACCTTTATACCATTGGTAAGTGAGATTTGAGCCCGATGCAGTTGTTGTAAATATTGCATTATTTCCAACCAAAACCGAGGTTGATACGGGTTCAGTTGTAACGGTGGTATTACCCTGAACAGTTAATATTGGAGTATTATCATCGTCGAATCCGCAAGTTCCAAGAACCTCACACTTATATGTTCCAGCATCGGACAACAAAAGTCCATTAATAGTTAAACTTGCAGTCTGGCTTCCGCCTATCCTTGCACCATCTGATAAAAGAGTTGTTCCTTTATACCACTGGTATGTTAAATTACTACCAGTTGCATTTACAGCAAGGTTGGTATTTGCACCCTCGCAAGCAGTAACATCACCAACAATTGTAACATTTGTAGCAACACCAGCAGTAACAATAGCCACATCGGTCACAACAGTTTCGCAAATATTCGTTAACTCACAGGTATAACTACCATCATGAGTTCCCGCAATAAAAGGTGTAACAGTGTATGTTGGACTATTTGCACCCACATTGACCCCATTACGTTTCCACTGATAATTAGTAATAGTACCTGTAGCAATAACACTCAGATTGAGTGTACCTGCTGGGCAAACAGTAATGCTTTGTGGTTGCTGAGTTATTGAAATTCTTTGCTGAACAGTTAAAGTTTCTGTATTTGTTATGGCATTTCCACACGAACTTGTAACCTGCAACCAGTAATCGCCAGCATCGGCCAAATTTATATTGCTAATCGACAAAGTCTCCAGCGTTACACCATTAATTCTTGCATTGTTGCTCAACGGATTAACGCCCTTAAACCATTGCAAAACCATGCCGGAAGGACCATTAACATCGGCAACAAAGGTTACATTGCTACCCTCGCATCGGGTTAAAGAAACTGGATGAACAACCACGCTCACATTGTCTTCTACAACCAACTCGGCAGAAGTACTATTTACCGAACCACAGGTAGCATTAGTTACAACACAACGATAAATACCCTCCGATAAATCCGTAACACCTGCTATGTTTAAAGAAGAATTTGTTTCGGCAGGTGCTATATCTACTCCATCTTTCTGCCAACGGTAGGTTAAATTTTCTCCAGTGGCTACAACACTAAAACTAACATTCGAACCATTACATACTGTTCGAGGATCGGGGCCCTGAGTAATAACTGGCTTTTCAACAACATCGAGGTATGCACCTGTAGATACTTCGGGCAAACCACATGCTCCAGTTACAACCACGTTGTAGGTTCCCTCATCACCCAAAACTAAACTATTTATGGTTAAAGTGCTGGTGTTTGCACCAACCAAGTGTCCATTATTTATTATTGGAATATCATTTTTACGCCACTCGTAAACTAGATTTGAACCAGTTGCTGTTGTGCTAAAGATTGCATTGTCCCCTTCGCAAAGAGTTAAAACTACTGGATCAGTAATTGTTGTAGGTGTTCCTAGTGTAATAAAAGCATCGCTCGATTTAACAGAACCACATCCGCTGGTAACAACACAATGATAGGTTCCAACATCGCCGGCAGCAAATGGGTCTATAGTATAGGCAGGGTTAACAGCACCCCCAATTGCAACATTATTTTTGTACCACTGGTAGGTTAAGCCACTTCCTGTGGCTACAGTTATCAATGTTAAATTCTCGCCAACACAAACCACGTCGCTTAACGGTTGTTGAGTTATTGTTGCAGCTGTAGAGACTGTAAGTGTAGCAATATTACTTGTAATAACGTTGCAACTATTACTAACCACACAAGTATACTGCGATCCATTATCGGCTAAAACAACATTTGGAATTACTAATGATGCTGAGGTTGCTCCAACAATATTTACTCCATTTCTTCTCCACTGATATGAAAGGCCTGGTTGACTGCCAACAACTGTAAATGTTGCTGTTCCATTAACACAAACGTCAATATCATCTGGTTGATCCGTAATTGTGAAAGAGTTAACCAATGATAATGCAGCCGTATTGCTGGTTACAGTTCCACATCCATTTGTTATGGTTACGTAGTAGTTTCCAACATTTCCTGCATTAAAATTTGGAATACTATGAATTGGACTATTAACTCCGACAGGACCACCGTTGAAATACCATTGATATATAGGATTTGTTCCTGCTGATAAAGCAACCGTTAAATCATGATTTGAATTAAAACAAACCGATGCCGATTGTGGGTTTGTTGATATTACAAGCGCAACATCAACTGCTAATGATCCTGGACTACTTATTACTGCTGGACCACAACCCCCAGTTACAACGCAAATATAATCACCAGCATTGGCAGCTGTTATTCCCGCAAGATTTAATGTAGCGTTAGTAGCTCCAACAATAGCATTTGCTGGAATTGCTGCATTTTTATACCATTGATAAGCCAAGCCTACTCCTGTAGCTGTTATGGAGAACGATACAACATTGCCGACACAAGAGTTTTTTGAAACTGGTTGAACAGTAATCGTGGTATTGGGATTTACTGTTAAAATAGCAACATTACTAAAGAAATTTCCACAATTAGTAGTTGTTATCCTACAACGATAACTTCCAGCATCAGCAGCAAGCGCTGCTGCTTGAATATAATTTGAGGAGGTTGCTCCTAAAATATCAACAAAACCAGCCCCAACATCTCTCTGCCACTGGTAGCCTAGAACATCGCCTATTACATTTACTGAGAATGAGGCATCGCTACCTGAACAAACCGCTAAACTCGCCGGATGAGAAACAAAACTTATTGGTTCATACACAAGCAAGTTTGCCGGAGCGCTTGTAACCACCCCACAAGTTCCGCTCACCCTAACCCTGTAACTACCTTCATATACTGCAGTTGTTCCTGTTAAGGTAAGATTGGCCGATGAAGAATTTCCAACAACGGCATCATCGGTTAAAGGTATAACAGCAGCATCCTTAAACCATTCATAGGTTAACATACTACCAGTTGCTGTTACTGAAAAATTAAAGTTACTTCCTTCGCAAATCGAGCCTCCTACAGGATCGCCTCCTAGAACAATTGCTGTATTTGCAGGAATTGTAAGAGTAGCAATATTCGACGGTAATGTTGCTCCACAAGGACTTGTAAGAACACATCTATAAGAAGCAACATCGGCAACGCCAATGGCATTTAAAACTAAACTAGAACTATTCGCCCCAACTATGTCAACACCATTCTTTTGCCATTGATACATCAAACCAGTACCCGTTGCAACAATACTATAGGAAATATTTGTTCCAGCACAAGCATTTACCGAAGCCGGATGGTTAGTAATGACTATTGGAGCATCAATAGTCAAAATCGCAGGATTTGAAGGAACTTCTACGCCGCAATCTCCATCAACATAACAAATATATGTTCCGGCATCGGCAGCAGCTAAATTAAAAATGCTAAGATTTGCAGAGTTGCTCCCTGTAATTTTTCCTACAACATCAACTACAGCAATCCCATCCTTTTCCCATCTATATACATTATTCAATCCATTAGCAACTGTAGAAAAAGTCACTCCGCTACCAGTACAAGAATTTGAGCTAACCGGATGAGTTGTAAAAACTGTTTTAGGATTTACATATAATTTAACAGTGTTAGATGTTACTGGGCCTCCACATGTACTGGAAACAACACAATACACATCCGAGTTGTTATCCGTACTAGCAACACCGTTTAAAACCAATACATTGTTATTTACACCTTGATCTACTCCTTTCCAAAACCATTGATATGTAATATTCTGACCTGTAGCTTGTAGTGTATATATCGCAGAGCCATCCTCACAGGTTGTTATATTCGTGGGTTGTGTAACAATAACTACTGGCGGATTAACGGTTACTGTTGCACTACCAGACATTAACTGAGTACAACTTGTTGTAGCATCAATAGCCATTACGGTATAAGTTCCTGCATTGTTTTGATCACCAAAACTTATAGCAGCACCTGTACCAGGAAGAATTATATTAGGTACAACAGGTATGTTATTTCGATATAGTTGATAGTTAAACCCAACTTCCGAATCCGAAAGCCCAACGGGTAATCCTGCTCCAACAGCACATCTAACACCACCTCCATTAACACTAAAGATATTTGGCAATGGTAAAATTTCAACGGATTTTGTTTTAGAATCGGTACAACCAAGAGCCGTTGTGTAAGTATATGTTATACTGTAAGTGCCAACCCCAAGTGTTGATGGTTGAAAAGTAGCAGTCCCATTCCCATGATTTAAAATACCATCGCCAGAAAATGAACCATTAGGAGCATAATTCCCTGTGAGCAAAATATCTGCAGCGCCAAAGCAGTATTGCTGAGTTGCATTTAACCCTGTAAAATCAACCAGAGGACTTACGTCAACTTGAACGCTATTTGTTATTCTATTCAAGCACAACGACTCATCAGTATACTCATACCTTACCTGGTTTACCCCAATAATTGAAGTTGCACCATTAGGGTCAAAAACACCTTCTCCAATAGGACTTAATGGGGATAATACACCATTTATAAAGAGTTGACTTGTTACGCCATATGGGCTTACCAAAAATGCATCGTCTATATCGTCCTCACAATGGGCTAAATCTAAACCATTAATATAAACTATAGTTCCAACCCTTGTTCGTTGAGTTTGGGAATTGGAGCAACCATTCAAATCAGTATAGGAGTAAGTAATATTATGCTCACCCAATCCGGTTGTTTTTGGGTCAAAAGTCGCGTTTCCTGCCGGAACAACATTGGTAATCCCAGCTCCAGAGAAACTACCCCCAAGGGGCGAGCCAATGAGGTTATCAGTCGCGCCATCATCGCAGTACCAAGGTATAGGCGATATTCCAACAATATAATTCAATCCTGAAAAGGTTACTGCTGGCAGTGCATTTACAACTTGATTTTTTGTGGCTGAAGCAGAGCATCCCCCTGCAACAACTGTATATGTAATTGCATGTGTTCCAACACCCGAAATGGCAGGATCAAACAAACCACCAGCCACCCCCACCCCAGAGTATGTTCCACCAATAGGAGATCCTTGAGTAAGCACATAAGCCGATGAATTTATACAAATGGGTGTAAAATCGATCAGTGTTACTGCAGGAACTGCATTTACTACAATGGTTTGTGTTGCCGATGATCTACAGCCGGTGGCAGGGTAGGTATATGTAATTATATGCGAACCCGCTCCTGCTGTGGCGGGGTTGAAAGAGGTGCCTGTAACACCAGGGCCACTAAAAACACCCCCTGCTGGATTACCGTATGGAATTAAACTTATTGAGGCGCCATTCTGACATTGATCAGGTAATGGATCTAAAGTCACAACTGGCGGCGCAACAATTCTTGCAATATAAACTTTACCATTAAATTCAATATTGTAATCGCCAAGAGGGAGTAACGATGGATTAATCCTTGCAGTAGCAGGACTTGTAGCATTATTCACAGCATAAAGAGGAGCTGCAACTACAAAATCACCATTAACTGGAGTTACTCCAGTTAAAATATCCTCTCCATCACTAGAGCAATAGTAAATGATATTTGAAGCACTATGTGTAAAATTTCCATAGAGTGCAGAATTGATTGTATTCTGCGAGAATGAATTATTGGAAAGGAATGAGAAAACCCCCAACAAGAAAGTAAAATATATATAACGCAAGTCTTTCATTTGTAAAACTTTATATATTGAGCAATGATAAAATATGGAACTTTATCTACATAAGATACTGTACGTAATATACGTCACACAATAATAAAAAGTTAATATTTTTGATTACTGCCTTATTCCAATTGATAAAACATCTGTTTCAATTTACAATAAATAATAAAGACTCGCTCCAATTTAAAATGATTCTTTTTTAAACTCTGACAATAATCATTTATTTGAACTTGAAAGGTTTATACTTTCGAACTTTGTAATTTTGATCTTACTCACAGTTATTATTCGAATTCTTCATTAAAATATTTTGCTATGCATAAAATTGATAAACACCCCATTCTTGAAGTCCCCAAGGTGGAAAATGTCACATTTCTGTTTGAAGGAAAACAAGTGAAGGGCGAAAAAGGCTTTACAATTGCCGCGGCTTTACACCAAGCAGGTTTTCCGGTACACAGTCATAGTATTGAGCATCGTGAGCGAAGCCTCGAGTGCGGTATTGGCAAGTGCGGTGCCTGCGAAATGCTTGTGGATGGACAAATGAAACGTATTTGTATTACTCCTGTTGATGGAGTTAAGGAAGTACGCGAAATTCCACAGGAACACACCCCCGATGTTAAACCAGCCAACAAGCAACATAGCACCAAGGTTTACAAAACAACCGTAGCCATTATTGGTGCTGGTCCTGCAGGTTTGGCAGCACGCGAGGTTCTTTTACAACACGGTGTGGAAAACATAGTAATTGACAATAACGCCACCATTGGCGGACAGTTCAATATGCAAACACACCAGTTCTTCTTCTTCGAAAAGGAGAAAAAATTTGGTGGAATGCGTGGTTTCGATATCGCAAAAACGCTTGCTGGCGATAATCATGAGGGTATTTTCCTCGATAGCACCGTTTGGGATGTTCTAGAGAACAAGCGTATTGCAGTTAAAAATATCATTACAGAGGAAATTTACTTTGTAGAGGCCGACCATATGGTAATTGCCACTGGTGCTGTGCCTTTTATGCCTACATTTGAGAACGACGACCTTCCAGGCGTTTACACCGCCGCCGTGGTTCAAAAAATGATGAATCAGGAATTTACCCTGCTTGGTAAAAATATTCTTTCGGTTGGTGCTGGAAATATTGGATATTTAACCAGCTATCAGCTTATGCAAGCAGGTGCCAATGTTAAGGCTATTATTGAGGCTATGCCCCACGAGGGCGGATTCCCAGTTCAGGCTAACCGTGTACGCCGCTTAGGTATTCAAATTATGCTTGGTAAAATACTGGTTAAAGCGTTGCCAAACGAAACTCGCACAGGTATTATTGGCGCTGTAATTGCCGATGCAAAGGATTTCAAACCAGTTCCGGGCACCGAGCAAATAATCGAAGGTATTGATGCTATCAATATTTGCACAGGCCTTGTTCCCGACGATCAGCTATTGATTAAAGGTAACGAGATATTTGGACGAAACTGTTACGGTGCTGGCGACGCCATCAAAATTGGCGAAGGCACAAGCGCAGTTCTCCGAGGAAAACAAGTTGCCTACGAAATTCTACACGAAATTGGTGCACGTTTCAAATACGACACCTACCTAAATATCAGCAAGGAGTATATAGATAGTCAGCAACATCCTGTAAGAGTTATTGAGAGTCCTTATCTTCCTACCGACGATCGCCGTAAAGCAAAACCTTTTGTGCAAATCGACTGTTTGTATGGATTTGCTTGTAACCCCTGTACATTTGCTTGTCCTCACGGAGCAATTACCAAAAACTCAACCAGCACTGTACCTCAAATCGATTTCAACAAGTGTATAGGTTGTATGGATTGTGTTTACCAATGCCCAGGTTTAGCGATATTTGGCTACAGCTACACTAAGGATTGGTTATTCCTACCAATTGAGTATGAAGCACAGGAAGGTGCCGAGGTATTTTTAGTTGATAATAACGGCAAAGTACTTGGCAACGGTGTTATTGAAAAGATACTCCGTAAACCCAATAAAACCAACGTTGCTCGTGTAAAATCGCACGATTTGCATGGCGACGATCTACTGAATGCTCGTGGATTTATTGTTAAGGAAAACTTCCCTAAACCACTAGAGATAAAGAAAACTTCGTACAAACCAGAGGAAAAAATCTATGTTTGCCACTGCGACGATGTTAGCCTCGATGAAATTATGGAGGTTATTGGCGATCGTAAATTTATCTCTGCCGATGAAATTAAACATACCACCCGCTTGGGTATGGGCGCCTGTAGGGGTAAACGTTGTATTAAGCGTTTAAAAACCACACTTGCTCCAAAAGGAATTCAAATTGTAGGCGATGCCACTCCTCGTGGACCGCTTAGCAATCAGGTTTCCATGGGCGAACTTTACCCAAAGGATGTTCCAGAAACTTACATCACCGGAGTAAATGGCAAAAAAGCAAGAGTTGAGAAAATTCCTGTGCTTATTGCTGGTGGCGGTATGGCTGGCAGCTCGCTTTTCCGCTATATGGCCGAGGCAGGTTTAAACCCTGTACTATTGAACTACGGACGTGGTGCTAGTTGGCGTAATATTGCTGGTGGTCGAACAGCTTTCTCGCTACCCGAAATTGCAGAGATTGCAGAGATGAACCACAAACTATTCAAGGAACTTCATACAGTATCAAATATCGATTATCGCCCAATCAACTATGTAAACTTTGCCCACGACGATAATACCAAGAAAGCCCTTGAGGCTTCAATGGCTTGGAGCAAAGCTTATATGATTGATCCAAAGGATTTCCAAAAGGAAATTTCTCCCTTTATGAATCCTAAACTTACTACCTACAACGCTGCTCTTATTACCAAAGGATGCTGGCAAGCAACTCCTGGTAAAACCATCGATTTACTCCGCAAAATCGGAATCGAGAAAGGTGGTGTTATTAAGGAAGATTGCGAGTTAATTAGCGTTCACAAGAACGGAAACGGTTTTGTAGCCTTGGTACGCGACCACGATAAGAGTTACGTTGAGTACCATGCCGATAATTTTGTAAATGCACTCGGACCAACAGGCGAAAAGTTTACCCGTCAACTTGGAATATACACCGGAATTTACCCTGTAAAACACCAAGCGTTTATTACCCGTCGTTTACCTTGGTTAGGAGTTAATGGCGATCCACTAGGAATGCTTATCGACCGTAGAAATTATAAAGGATTTGTGGCTGTATACGGACAACAACTTGCCGAAACAGGTCAAATTATTGGCTGTGCATCGCCAGCGGTTGATCCACGCGAGGCTGATAAAAACCTAAAATACAATTCTCAGGATTTTATCGAAATTGCCTCGGAGGTATTCTCTGGTTGGATTCCACAGCTAAGTTCTGTTGGCTTCCAAGCAGTTTGGGCTGGTTACTACGTTGAGCCCCGAATGTTTATCGACACCAAGCATGGTCTATTCACCGGACTACGCGGACAAGGCTTTATGCTAGGTATGGGATTAGCCAAAATGTACGTTGATGAACTTACTGGTAAAATAGTTCCAGAGTACTTCAAACGCTTAAGACTTGAAGGCGACGGATTGCCAGAGAAGGCGTTTAAATAGATTTTTGAAACGCAAAGACACGAAGACGCTAAGGGTTTCCTTGGCGTCTTTTTTTTACACGTTAAGAAACTCTGTCAGGGTTTAAAACCCTGACAGAGTTATAT
>Ga0209066_10002021_pt1 | contig 25597 bp, 20 predicted proteins | sample All_14_2_FD_187198 | JGI IMG/M metagenome (GOLD analysis project Ga0209066, IMG submission 187198) | Freshwater microbial communities in response to fracking from Pennsylvania, USA - Allegheny Zone_MetaG_DW_15 (SPAdes) (version 2) ... | reverse complement strand
GCTTTCACCCGGAGCCACCCATGCTGCTAAAACAAGATCAATCCTGCCTCTTGCTCATCGACGTCCAGGAAAAACTCGCCCACCACGTTCTGAAAGCAAACGAACTTTTGGCTCGTTGCCAATGGTTGCTCGGCCTCGCCAAGGAACTTGAAGTTCCCATTCTCATCAGCGAACAATACCCCAAAGGCCTCGGCCCCACCGTCGCGCCTCTGCAAGAACTTCTGCCCGACACCAGCCCCATCGAAAAAGTCTATTTCTCCTGCTGGCGCGATGCCGGATTCAAACAGGCGCTGCAAACGATGAACAAAAAGCAACTGGTGCTCATCGGGATAGAAGCCCACGTGTGCGTGCTGCAAACCGCCCTGGATCTGCTGCAGGCTGGTTATGAAGTATTTGTCGTTATCGACGCCGTCAGCAGCCGCCATGAGCATGATTACCGATATGGCTTAAAGCGCATGAAACAGGAAGGCGTGCAGCTGGTCACCTCGGAAATGGTGTTTTTTGAGTGGGTGGAAAAAGCGGGAACGGAGCGGTTTAAGGCGTTGAGTAAGTGTTGGTTGCAGTAAGTTGCCCATGCATGTCATCCAGAGCGAAGCGAAGGATCTCCTGATGCAGGCTCGGTGCCGACTGCTGGAGACCCTTCACTTCGTTCTGGGCGACACTACGGTTGTCCGTGCCACACCAATGCTCAAATCACCGCAAACAAGGCCGCCGTCAAATAATTACCCTCCGGAAAAACCGACAAGGTCGGATGACAGCTTGACGGCCCAAACACCCCCAGCAACCTCGCCTGCTTCTGCACCGCAGCGGCCTGACTACTAACCAGGCTGCAAAATTCTTCCGATGACAAAGCCGATGAACAATTACAGGTCATCAAAAACGAACCCGGACGCATCGCCTTAAACGTTTCACGATGCAGAAAACGATAATAATTTTTCGCTCGTTGCAAATGCTGCTGCGACGGCACCAGCTTGGGCGGATCCAGAATCACCAGATCATAATCCCCCGCCCGACTCAAATAATCCCGCGCATCCGCCTCAACAAACTCAATCGAATCCACACCATTCAAAGCCGCATTCCGTTTGGCCTGCTCGATCGCCTGCGCCGAACTGTCCACCGCCGTCACCGATACCGCACCCGCCAGCGCTGCATGCAGGGCAAATCCACCCGTATAAGTATACAAATCCAGCACCCGCTTACCACGCGCCAGGGCCGCAATACGCTGATGATTTTCCCGTTGATCCAGAAACAAACCCGTCTTTTGCGCCTGGGCGAAATTCACCTCATAACGAACACCAGCCTCCAACACCACCACCGACTCTGTCGCCGCAAGCGGCTCCGATTCCTTCCAGCCATCCTGAGACAAAGGCTTGCTCTGAGCCAGCCAAACCACATCCTCACAAGCCAGCACCTCATACAAACATTGACTGATGACCTCTTTATGCGCCTCCACCCAATAAGCGGAACTGGCCACCACGCAGGTATTGTTAAAGCATTCAATGGTCAAACCCGACAACCCATCTGCTTCGCTATTAAACAAACGAAAAGCCGTGGTCTGTTCATTGGGCAAATTCAAACCATGACGAATAGCCAGCGCCTGCTTCAAACGCATGCGCAGCAAAGACGTAATCGACACATCCGGCATCAACTCCCAGGCCTGCGCCAGCACGCGCACGCGATACAGCGAGTGCTCGTTAAACACCCCCACGGCGAGCAATTCGTTTTCGGCAGAAAACACATCCACCAGCTCACCCGTCACGGGTTTGCCTTTGATATTGACGATCGCTTTGGGAAAAACCCATGGATGCCCGCGTCGGACGGCATTTTGTTTGCTTTGATGAAGATAAACGGCTGATCGCATAAAGGTTTCCCGAACTGGATGCTCAAAGCAAATGAGTTTTCGGTTGTTACGCGCTTGCTTTTTCCGCCCAAACACCGTTTAAAAACTCGCAATAGAATGACTATTACTCGCTTTTAAACGGTGTTTGGACAAAAAAATCAAGGCGCGTAAAAACCGAAAACCCATTCGCTTTGAACATTAAAATCGGCTAATCTACACCAAAGCACCCGCTTCTGTCTAACCATTGTTCAGACAAGTAGCAAATAATAATAACAATTAAGGACTTGCATGCGTCTCTCCTCCCAACGATTCCTGATCGGCGTTCTGTTGTCTGTTATCTGCTGCCAAAGTCAGGCATCCCCCTGGTTTACCGGCCCGATCCTCGCCCCGGCCGGCCACACCGTCGCCCGTGGGCACACCAATCTGGAAACCTACGGCTTTTTCACCTGGGTTAACCGCGTTTATGATAATAACGGAAATACGGTGGCCATAGACCACACCACCAACAACACGCTGAACCCCCTGTTCACCCACGGCCTGACCGACAAACTCGATCTCCAGTTCAGCCTGCCTTTTGCCTACAATCGAGTGAAAGACGTTCGCGCGCATCATATTGCGGATACGTCGTTGACACTCGGTTATCAGGCGCTGGAGCAAAAAGGCGCTCGCTGGCGGCCGGATTTGCGCATCACCCTGCAAGAAAGCATTCCTACCGGGCGTTTTGAACAGTTAATCCCGCGCAACAACGGCGCCGACAGCACGGGAATTGGCGCCTGGCAGACGGAATTGAATGCCAACTTCCAACACCTGCGCCAGATCAGCGAAACGCATTATCTGCGCACCCGATTAAGCCTGGGTTATGCACATGCCAGCAAAGTAAGGATTCACGACGTTACGCCCTACGGCAGCGGCCTGTTCGCAGATGGGCATTTGAAGCCAGGGCAGTTATACACGGTGGATCTGGCCGGCGAATTCACCCTGACGCAAAAATGGGTCGCGGTGATGGAAGGCTATTTCAGCAGCCGCGGCGCCACCAGTTTCAAAGGCTTCCCCGGCTTTACCGCACCCGGCGTTTTGGCGACAGTCGGACACCGATTGGCAGAGCAGATATCGCTGGCACCGGCTGTTGAATACAACTTCACCCCCAACCTTGGCGTAATCGCCGGTTTCTGGTTCGCGGTCACGGGGAAAAATACGGCGGAGTTTCGATCGCCGGTAATCGCTTTGAATGCCTATTGGTGAGATGACAAACCCCAGCCCCCATGCTAGCATCGCTTTTTTCTTTATTGTCGAGTGACTTATGTGGTTTAACAACGCGCTGATTTATAATTATGAAACCAAAGATGCATGGGATTTGACCACCATGCTGGACGAAGAACGACTGAAACCCTGCCCGCCGCACGCCCGTTTTATTTTCGGCTGGGCGCCGGTGTTTGAAGACGAACTGGCGCATGAAGTCGCCGGTTCCGCCGTGCTTTGTCTCGGCAAAGAAGAGCGCATTCTACCGCGTGGCGTGATCAACAAAATCCTGGAAGATCGGGTCAAAGCCCTCGAAGACGTTCAAGGGCGCGTCATCAAGCGTTCTGAAAAAGCGCAATTGGCGGAGGATCTGGAGTTTGAATTGCTGCCCAAATCCTTCTGCGTGCAAAAACGCCTCCTTGCTCTGTTTGATACCGTTGGCAAACGTTTGATCGTCAACACGGCCAGTGATGCGCAAGCCACGCAAGTGACGTCTCTGCTGCGTAAATCCATTCCCGGCTTGCAACTGGAGCCGCTGTTTCACCACGAAAATCTGGCCGTCAAGTTTGCCGAGTGGATCACCAACCCCGCGACCTTGCCCAAAAACTTTCAACTGGCCTCTGATTGTCTGTTGTTCGCTCAAAATGATGAGAAAAAACGTGTGACTTGCAAGGGCTATGAATTACCTTCTGATGAAATCCTGACGCTGCTGTCCCAGGGATTGGTTCCGGCTGAGCTGTCTTTGATCTGGAACGAACGCATTCAATTTACCCTGACTCATGATTTAACCTTCAAGCGTCTGAAAAGCATGGATTACCTGATTGACGAGTTTAACGAAACCCGTCAACTGGAAGAAGAACATCTGCAACGCGATGCGGCGCTGACCTTGTTGTGCGGCGAGTTGAAAGGCTTGACGGATGATTTGATGAAGGGATTGGGCGCTGCGGAGGCGGTGCTGGTTAAAGCGGTAGACGTGCGTGAGGAAGAGCCTGCGTTTTAAGAGGGTTACGTGCCGCGACGTGTTGGGCCCTGGCCCAACACGTCGCGGCACCGAACAACCATGCCCCAATAAAACCCAAACTGACCTATTAATATTTCCTTAAGCCAAGCCTGATACACTACTCGCTATCAAATGACAATTCCAAGGGCGGCTTATGTATCCCGTTACAGCATCAGAATGGCAAGATGCCAAGGCATATTTCGACCGGTATCCCGATGCGGTAAAACTACCGTATTCTGCCCTGCCCAGCGGTAAGAAACAAAAAAACCTGCACGCCAATTTCAGCCGCTACCCAACTGCCCATTCGTTTATCAAAATAAAGGGCGTGATTTACGCCATGATGTCCAAAGGCGATGAGATCATTGGCCGTGGCACTTTCGGTACCGTCAGATACTTGCAGGAAGAAAACGGAGACCTGTCCGCTGTCAAAATTGTCGCAGAAAACGCATTCGAGCCGCTCGAACAATCTATGCTGGAGGCTCGCAAGCTGAGCAAAGGAAGCGTTTTTCGCAAGAAGCCCCAGCCCGGAAAAGGAAGCGGCCTTCGCAATACGCCCCAGCTCGCAACCGGTAAATATTACATCCACATGGAATACCTCGGGCCTTCACTGACAAAGGTGCTAAAAACGCCCCTGACTGACGACGAACGCTTTAAACTCGCCATCGACCTCTGTGTGGCCACCCACCGTTTTCATCATGGTCTTGATGACAAAGATGGCGTTTGTTACGCCCATCTGGACTTGAAAACCGATAATGTGACCCGGGACAAAAACGGCAAGCTGCATCTGATTGATTTTGGCCTCATTTCCAGAAACCCCGCGACTGAAAATATCAATGAATCGCCGGGTTCTATCTGCTACGCCCCTCCCATTACGCGACAACTCAACAAACTTGACTATGACACGATTGCGATACAACGCAGCTTGTGGTTCCCGGCCAGACTGGTCGATCGCGTGAAGCTTTGGAACCTCATCACTGAACAAGCCAGAGACCTCAGCGTGTTAACACAAGCGATGATGGATCAACACGATCTCCATCCCTGGATTAACACCGATCTGGATCATCGCCCCGACGTCAATGCCTTCATCAACAACAAAAGCAACCCGCTGATTCTCGGCGCGATCCTGATCAACGCCAGAAACCAGCTCGGCTTCAACCCAAACATCCTGAGCAAAGATGCCTTTCTCTGCCTGAAGCTCACCGAGCTGCATCAGCAAAATCTGAGCCCGGTGCAGATGCGTCAGGAACTGAAAAATATGGGTGACGACATCACGATCCAGGGCAAAGCCATGTATATCAAGCAACAGTTACAGCTGCAAACATGCGATCATAGCATCAGCCTGCATGCCGAACTGGTGCTACGCCTGACCAATAAGAATATGATCGCTCATCTGAATGATCTTTGCTTATATCCCCGCCTGGCAACGGAATTGATGAATCGGGCTGACAACAGTCCGTTTGCCAAGGCGGTGTTCTATTTACTCAGCTATAAAGATGTTTCGACAGGCGCGCGCGGACAGTGTTTTGAGGAATTTTGCCGTCATCCTGAACTGGTCAACGTGGAACGCGCCATGGCTTTGTATCACCAGTTTGCCAACCAGCGTCGAGAAACGCTGACTGCACTGCAACAAAACCCGAAGCGCACAGCGAAATTAAGGCGGAAAGAAGCCATCCTCCACGCGCTGACAGGATATGGCGTGCCGCAAGCAGAACTGGTCTATAGGGCACTCCACACTAACCAGGCTCTGTGCGACTTGATCATCGATGACAGCCACGCCAATTTGGCCTTTTTCAGAATTTTATCGCGGCATTACACCGGTTCCCAACATCTCACTGCCGAAGATCGCCAGATGCATCAGCATGTTTTGCAGCAGGCCATGCGTTGCAAGATGGAGCAATGGCAGATGAACCGTTATTGGCCCATCATCCAAAAAAATTGGGAAAAAGTTAAGGCCGTTAATGCCCTGTTTCATGCAGGCTGTACCAACCCGGATTGGCTGATGAGAATCGGCTCGCCCAGCAATACAGTTAGCGGCGAGATGTTTACGGTGGTCGCTAACTGGCTTGCAGCGCAAAACGCGCCGCTGGAACGGTATAACGCCTGTTTTGCAGCCTTGCTCAAGTTAGGTGAGATACCGCATAAACGTCTGGTCAATGAGTGGATTGCTCAAATCATCAAAAGACCCCAACTGGCCGATGTGATCGCCAATATTGTTGAGAAAAGCGCGTCTAATCCCTTGATATCCACGTCGGGATTGATATCGCTGGTCATGCGTTGCAGAGACGATATGACCGATAAACTGGTCAATAAACCAGGATTTGTCGATGTAATTGTTAACCACTATGCCAACGGTTATGAAAATACAATACCCGGGATATTACAGGCAGCACAGGGAAACAAAGTTGATCTGTGGCTACAGGTTTTAGCGGCCAAACCCTGGCCAGAACCCGACTACACAGCCATTGTGCAAGCGGGACCTGATTTCTTCAGAAACCTCGATGAGACGTATACCCTGGAAAACCTGGTTGACGCCATTCATTTTGTTACAAACAAAACAATGCCTGGCTTCAGTCTCGCCCCCATTCGCCACATTTTCACCTCATCGAATGAGTGCTTGACGCGTGCCAGGGGTTGTCGATATGAATTGGCAAGCTCGGCGGCAAAGAACCATGGACTGATAGTCGATTTTAGAACAGTGCATTCGGACATACGACTTCCTGACGCACAAGACCGCTTGTGCAAGCTGGTTCGGCTGGCTGGATCGAATGAAACGGCGATCAAAACGGCCATCCGTCTGTGTAGCGAGTTGGAAAAATTATGGCGCAAACAAACGGACTTTATCCTGCGGGAGCGGTTTGCTGAAAGACAAGCCACTCAACAGTTGATCCGCGCAATTGAAAGCGGCATCGACACGCACCTGCTGTATCCAGCCGACCCGACACGCAATCTGGTGGACAGATGTGCGGATTTGCGGCAGTCGGTGGCAGCGGTGTATACCGGCGAGGTGCGAGCCACCTTGACCCGCCACCGCGGTATCATGGGCATCATTGACCGGATTTTGTCGTATCTGTGGCATAGCGAACGCCCACCGAACACGCAGTATGCGTTTTTCAAACCTGCGGCTGCCGAACAGGTGGATAATATGCTGGAGGCCATGGTGCCGATTGCGGTGAATGGGTAGGTTGGGGGGCTGCCATTAACGCTAGATCCTGGCAAGAACGCGTAGGTTGGGCCCTGGCCCAACAACGATCTTCCGATGTACACCCATGTTGGGCCAGGGCCCAACCTACGCGTTCTTGCAAGGATTTACGTTAACTTGGTGGCTATCACCTCAGGTCCTACATCATCACACAACAAGTTTTATGCGGCTCCGACTCCTTATCCACCTTCACCGTCACCGGCGCTGCCAAAGTATATATACCCTCATCCCCCTCAGACGACTCACTACACAGCTCCACCCCCAAATTCAGCGCACCAAACCCCTTGAGCGCCTCATGTAATGCCATCCGTTTGTTCACATCCGGAAGCAGCATCGCATACAGCAGCTTATGTATAACGTCTCTGTCCTCCGGCTTCAATTCATCATCGTCTATGCCGTTAAACAAACTGTTCAGTACCGCTTTGGCCTGAACTATCTCCAAAATGTCATAAGCCTCCTCTCCAAACGACTCTCTGGGCGACCCCCAAACCTCCGCAATCATTTTGGCCATGGAAAACAGATCCGTTTTGCCTGATACATTGTTATTTCCATTTAAACGCTCCGGCGCTGCAAATAAGAGGTTTCCTTTATCTTGCAATACCGGCTGGTTAACCGGCACACTGAAACCAAAATCAACAATGTTGACCGCTATCGGATTGGCATTTAAATCAACTATCACATTTTCCGGCTTGAGATCCAGATGATACAAACCTGCCTCACCGACCTGCGTTTTCAAAGCCTGCAACAAGGCGATGGTCAACTCCAGACGTTTTTTCATCCCCAGCCGATCCAGTGGTCTGCGGCCATCAGCATGATATTCCACAATGTCAAACAGGCGTTGCCCGGGGAATTTATCCATGATCAAAGCACAGCCATTCGCGCTGGCAAAGGCCAGGGGCTTGGCGTGAAGATGTGTTGCCTTCGCGCAAGCTGCTTCCTCTGCTTCCACGTCTACAAAAGTTCCCCGTAAATATTTGACAATCCGGCCTCGACCATCCTGTCCGGTCGTGCGAAAGCGATCGGGCGTCAGGGTGAAGTCAATGGTGCTCACCGTTCCATAGAGCCCCTGCACTGCGCGCGGCAAGCGCGGCCCGACAAATTCAAAACGCTGGCCGGCGGGTTTCTCTTTTTTGCGTTGCCGGGCTATCACATCATGCGCCAACACCAGCTTCGCCCCCGTTTCCTCCAGCTTGATAGCACTGCCTTTTGGCCAAAAATTTCTGCTCGTCTGTTGTTGGAAAAAACGATACATATGCTTGGCTTCGTGTTCTGAATAGGACATAACAAGTTTACTCAAAATGTTGTTGTCGATATGCTATCAGATAAATATTAAAACGTAACGGTAGTGGTTCTTGATTTTAAGGTCAAAAGCCGGGCACGCTCACGGGCACGGGCGCGGGCACGTAAATGTACGCTTCGCGAGTTTGATATTTTATAGATTCGCGTAGCGCTCATTTACGTGCCCGCGCCCGTGAGCGTGCCCTTGCCCGGCTTTTGACCATCAAATTTAATATTCCCTTAAGCCTAAGCTGATACAATATCCCCATCAAACCGACAAGCACACAGGGCTGTTTTATGCATCAACTGGATCCAGTTCAATGGGAAGATGAATGGAGCAATGCGAAAAGATATTTCGAGGAACACCCCTGGGAAGTCAAACTCCCCTGGTCGGTAACGCGCAACGGTCAAGCGCGACCCAATTACGCGGGATTCCGTCGATATCAAACCAGCCATTCGTTCATCAAAATAAACGGTGTTATTTATGCCATGTCCCAGGGCAAAAATCCGCCCGATGTCATTGGTAAAGGCACCTTCGGCCTGGTCAAATATTTACGCGATGAACAGGGCCGAATTTCTGTGGTCAAAATTGAACAGAAAAAGCCGTCAGACAGTGAACTGGCTATCATGCTTGCCCGGGGGCTGAGCAAAGGTCAAACCGAGCGCAAACGAGGCAGTAAACCCACCAAATACTACACCCAGATGAACTACCTCGGGCAAACCTTGTCCCGGCATCTGAAAACCACACAGTTAAGCGATGACAGACGCTTTGAACTGGCCATTGATCTCTGTGTACTGGAACACCGTTTGCACCATGGTCTTGACGATCCCGAAGGTAAAGCTTACGCCCATCGCGATATCAAACCCGACAACATCTGCATAGATGAAAACGGCAAGCTGCACCTGATCGATTTCGGCGCCAGTCAAGACAATCCCATGCAGCTGAATACCGGCGAAATACGGGGATCTTTTCACTATACACCGCTGCTCACCCGACAACTCTGCAAAGTTGACTACGATGTAATTGCCCTGCAACGATGCTTATGGTTCCCCACTCATCTCATGGATCGAAAAGGAGCAAGGCGCAACTCTTTAACCTTTGCCCTGGGCGAGAGCCTGTTAAGCCAGGACATGATGAATGAGCACTCGCTCAGCCCATGGATTAACACCTCTGATTTTGTTCGCAAGACCGTAGAGGATTTTGTGGAGCACAAAAGCAGCCCGCTGATTCTTGCCGCCATTTTGATCAACGCCAGACACAAGCTTGGCTTGAACCAAAGCAGATTAAGCAAAGACGCGTTTCTCTGCCTGAAACTGCTCGAGATGCATCAACAAGGCAAACATGCTGTAGAGATGCGAGAACAATTATTGATGAGCAGCGAGACCTCTGTTGTCAACAAAGCCTTGTATATCAAGCAGCAATTACAGTTGCGAGCCAGCGATGAGATCATCAGTAGCAACGCCGAGTTGGTTCTGCGTCTGGCCAATGCCAATATGACGGCTTATCTGAACGAGATTTGTCAACATCCCCTGCTGGCAGCCGAATTGCTGACCCGCGCTGACGACAGCCCTTTTACCCAGGCGGTCTATCATCTGCTTCGTTATCAAGACAACATGCCGTGGGTGCGCCAGGCCTGTTTTGCGGCCATGTCCGAGCAGCCTGACCTTGTCGACAAGGAGCACGTGCTGGCCATGTATCATCAGATTGCCCATCATCAAGCGGACAGTCTGGAAACACTGAGAGCCGATCCGGCGCGCATGGCGGCCATTAATCGTGAACGGGCGCTTAAACGCAGCCTGAAGGAATTTTCAGCAACGGATAAAGTCTATCCAACTGTTCGTGACAACCAGGCTTTATGCGATTTGATCATCGACGACAAACAAGTTGATCCGCATTTTTTTCAGTGGTTAGAGCATATCTCTACTATCAGCGCGGATGATACCAACGAGGTTCTTGAGAAACGACAACATGCCTTGCAGCAGTTTATTCGCTGCGGGATCAATGACGCCAGGATGTGTCGCTATTTACCAGGCATCTTTGAAAATCCAAATGCCCTGGAGGCTGTTGATGCACTGTATCGGGTTGGCAGTATCGATAGAGAGTGGCTGGTGAAAATTGGCTCCATCAGCAATCCCGGCACTGGCCGGATGTTCCACACAGTCGTTCGCTATCTCGCCGGGCAAAACGCGCCGCTGGATCGTTATAACGACTGTCTGGATGAGCTGCTGGCTTTGTCTGATGATCCGGCTATTGTCGCCAATCTCACAGCAAAACCCGGGCTGGTCGATGTGATGTTGACGCTGCTTGCCAGCAATGAGGATCGTCACATTGTGCAGATATTGCGAGCCGCACGGGGCAACAAAGTTGATCTGTGGCATCAGGTCTTATATGCCAGAACCTGGCCTCCCGGGCTCTTTCTGACCATTGCGCGGGCAGGTGAGACTTTTTTAGCAGATCCACAGGAACATAATCTGGACGACATCGTTCATGCAATCGAACATTTTCAGTCCCGGGCAACGTTACCATCCACGGCGAACATAATAACCGTTTTCACCGATCCTGTTTTCCGCCTGAATTATGCTGCACAACATCGACGCGAGATGGCACTCACGACCATGAGCCGATGCAGCCTGCCTGCACGTTATTTTAATACCGTTCATCAAGGCATTGACAATACAATAAGACGAGACCGCTTGTGCAAACTCGTTCAACTGTCTCCGGGAAATGCGACGATGACGAGAACGATGATTCACTTTTGCCGTGAGTTGGAGCGCTTGATTGAGCAGCGGGATGATTTGCGTCACAGGGCGTTGAGGGAGGAGGTAGCAGCCATTGAACAGGTGATCAGCGTCTTTGAAACGGGGATCAACACATTCCTGTTGCAACCGGCTAACCCGCAGCGAGCGATGACGGACAGATGCGCGGATTTGCGGGCATCGGTGGAAGCGGTTTATACCGGAGAGGTGAAACGCAGCTTGACCCGGCATCGGGGGATTATGGGTATCATTGACAATATGTTGTCTTTTTTGTGCTGCGTTCGGGATGATGGACGCCCGGCCAACACGCAATATACGTTTTTCAAACCCCGGACTGCTTCGCGAGTGGACAGGGTGATGGATGCGTTGGCGCCAGGTGTGTAAATTTCTTTCGTGCCAGCATCAGGAGACCCTTCGCTTCGCTCTGGGCGACACGCTTAAGCATCAGAGTGAAACGGCGATCTCGCAACCCGCATCGCAGCCCGAACATGTCGCCCAGAGCGAAGCGAAGGGTCTCCGATGCTGGCACATAAACCCGGTACTGCACATTTTATAGACTTTAAATCCAAAAAATAGTACAATGCGCACAGTTTTTATTATCAAGGATCCCACGATGGCCAAAGTAACATTTGTAGATTACATGCGCAAAGCCTGGCTTGACACCGTCATGCCCAATGCAACAAAAGCAGAGAAAGAGAACAATCGCTTTGTTCATTATTTTTTCGGCTGGATCAACAATCCACAGGCCTCATTCCTGAAAAATTTTGGGGAATACCTCACCAGAGCCCGTTTTATTCTTCTCATTTTGAATGTGGCACGTCGTCCTGTTGAGCTGCTGTTGAATGGCCTCAAAGAACTTTCATACTGTGCCAGAGACACACTAAATGCTCAGGAAAATAACGTTGCGCCAATATTTGCCCAGTTTTTCAACGCAACAGGCCAGATGTCGATGATGGCTGGGTGGCTGGTGTCTTCTATGATGTCGCCGGTTGATTTTGCCACCACGATCCATAGATTTTCCAAACAGCAAAGACTGACCGATGGACCATCGCTGATGTTAAAGATGTTTACGCGTTTCTTGATTCCTTCCGCGGTGATGATAACGGCGTCCATATTTGTCCCGCCACTGGCTATAACGCTGATTCTGTCCTTTTTACTGGATCATGTTCAGATAGCCTTTGAATCGCGTGCTGACCTCCGGGCTACATCGTATAAACGGATTTCAAAGGCGGCGACGCAAGCACCAGAGGAGCCAGCGGAAGCGTTGGGGCATGGACATACCGTTGGATCGAGTTATGAGCGTATGCCAGAGTTATCTGGAACTGGTTCTGATAATAAAGCTCAACCCATTATTAAAGAAGAATTTTTTGACCCATTTTTGCAATCAGCCAGTCCTGATCTTCAACTCACTCAAGCTGCCGCATCTCCTGCTGAAATCCCGTCAGTTTACGACCCACAGCCATTCAGTTAAGGAAAATCCTGGTAAAATCGCGTAGGTTGGGCCCTGGCCCAACAACGATCTTTCGGGGTAAAACCATGTTGGGCCAGGGCCCAACCTACGGGTTCTTGCCTGGCTCCAACGTTAATTTACGGACAACGGCAGTGTCATCCAGAGCGTAGCGAAGGATCTCCTGATATTGGCACCACCCTCATCTACCGATAAAACCGATCCCCCACCGCATACCCCAACACCGCAACCAACTCCCCATCCACATACACCAAAGGAATCCTGCCCCGCAACCAACCCGGAACACCCCACTCCTGAAACAGTTTTTTCAATGATTTATGCTGCCCATGCCAAAAAAACCGCTCCCCACCCTGACGAAAACGAACCTCAACCCGCGCGCCCGCTGGTACAACCAATCCCTGCTCACAAGCGCTGGCCATGATTTTCTCCAGCTCCGCTTGATTCAAAACCCCAACCGCTTCCTCCACCCCCAACACATACAAGGTCTGCCGATAACGGCGTACGCAATAATCCCCAAGTGTCAGCAGCGGATTTGCCTCCTCCCCGGCGTCAATCACCTCCGCCAGCAAACGCTGCATCACGGCCGCATCCGGCGCGCGCGGCACATGCCGTTTCAACCATGTGCGCAATATCTGCGTCCGCTGCGCTTCATTCATATCCAGCAAAGGCGCAACAGACAAAGTCGCTTGACTCAAATCCAGATTCTGCTGCACAACCCAATCGTCCAGTAGATCCCTTGCCTGCTGACAATGCCCCGCCGTGCGCGCCAGATTTGCCGCAACGCCCGGCCAGCGCGTTTGCAGCAACGGCAGGATCTCATGTCTTAAAAAATTGCGGGAATACGCGCGGTTGCTGTTGCTGTCGTCTTCTATCCAGCTTAGTTGATGCTGCTGAGCATAAGCGGCGAGCTGCTGACGTGGCCAGCCCAGCAATGGCCGGGCAATTTGAGCCAGACCAAAAGGCTTGATGGCCGACATGGCGCTCAAGCCTTCCACGCCGGCACCACGGAACAATTGCAGCAGCAGCGTTTCTGCCTGATCATCCTGATGATGCCCGAGCAGCAACAAATCGCCCTCCTGCAACAAAGATTGAAACACGGCATAACGGGCTTCACGGGCGTTTTCTTCTAAATTACTGGACGTTTCCAGCTTCACCTGCTCGATCACACAAGTCAGGTTCAAGTGCTGACAAACCGACTGGCAATGCTGCGCCCAGCTTGACGCGTGCGCGCTCAAACCATGGTTAACATGAACAGCGATGATTTTTTGGGAACAGCCGGGAATGTGCGCCAGGCAATGCAACAACACGGTGGAATCGAGTCCACCGCTAAACGCGAGGATCAAACGCCTGGCCGCCCTCAGTCGCGGCAGCCAGTCGGGGGTCAGTAGATCAGGCACAAGCCCCCATCGCCATGAATTTTTGATAACGTTGCTCAAGCAATACATCCATAGACAACGGCTTCAAGGCAGACAATTCTTCCACCAATACGCTTTTCAATCGCGCCGCCATGGCCTCCAGATTGCGATGCGCCCCGCCCAATGGTTCTTTAATGACCTCGTCCACCAGACCAAAGCCCAGAATTTTTTCCGCGGTAATGCCCATGGCTTTTGCCGCGTCGGAGGCTTTGGCCGGGTCTTTCCACAAAATAGACGCACAACCTTCTGGCGAAATCACAGAATAAATGCTGTATTGCAACATCAACACCCGATCACCAACGCCAATCGCCAATGCACCGCCGGAGCCGGCTTCACCGGTCACGGTACAAATAACCGGCGTTTTCAGACGCGCCATTTCCAGCAAATTACGGGCAATCGCTTCGGATTGATTGCGCTCTTCCGCGCCAATACCGGGATAGGCGCCTGCCGTATCAATAAAGGTAAACACCGGCAATTTGAATTTTTCCGCCAGTTTCATCAAACGCAGGGCTTTGCGGTATTCTTCCGGGCGGGCCATACCGAAATTACGATACACTTTTTCTTTGGTGCGTTTGCCTTTTTGATGGCCAATCACCATGACCGGTTCGCCATTCAAACGCGCCATGCCGCCGATGATGGCCGGGGCGCAGGAATAATGCCTGTCGCCATGCAATTCCTGAAAATCGGTAAAAATAGCTTCGATGTAATCGGTGGTTTGCGGGCGCAAGGGATGACGCGCCATCTGCGCGACCTGCCAGGGTTCCAGTTTGGATAAAATCGACGCGGTCAGTTCCTGTGATTTGGCTTCAAGACGCGTAATTTCCTCGCTTAAATTCACTTCGTTATCATTACCTACCATGCGCAAGGCTTGAATTTTTTGATTCAATTCTTCGATGGGTTGCTCAAAATCCAAAAATTGTCGGCTCATTTGTTACTCGTTTGGTGTATTTATCATCATGGGATATGATAACCGCAACCTGATATTGATGCCATACTTTATAGATGAACAAACCCGTACTTCACAGCCAACACATCGACATTTGGCAGTTTTCCCTGCTGATCGAACCGGATCAGGCTTTCGACCTGCTCAACGACGAGGAAAAAATCCGGGCTCGGCGTTATCATTTCGAGCGTCATCAACGTCGATTTATTGTGGCGCGCGCCATGCTGCGCTCGATTTTGGCGGCTTATCTGGGCGAATCGGCGCGCGCCTTGCAGTTTGAGTTCAACAAACAGGGCAAGCCCTCGCTGTCGCATCCGCAGGCCATTCAATTCAACCTCAGCCATTCAGGTGAGCTGGCTTTGCTGGCGGTTGGGCAAACGTATCCGATGGGTGTCGATTTGGAATTTTTTTCCGCCCGGCCTTATGTTGATCTCGGCGCACAATTGTTTTCTGATGATGAAATGCAGGCCCTGCGCAATTTGCCGCAGCGTTTACAGGCTCTGGGGTTCTTTCATGTCTGGGCGCAAAAGGAGGCCTTTATCAAAGCCTCCGGCCTGGGTCTGTCTTATCCCACCCGGGAATTCACTGTTTCAGCGTTGCCGGGTTCGCCTGGCCTGGTTGAAGATCGCCTGCACCAACGCGTCTGGCAAATGCATCCGTTCATGCCGCTGGTTTCCTGTTGTGCCGCGCTCTGTCATGACCCGGCGATCAAACACATTCATCAACAACAGGTCAGTCCCTGCGACTGGCTGACAAGGAACCCGGCATGAAAGCATTCAGCCCGATTCAATGGCAATTGCTGGAGCACCTGGCCGATGGCCAATGCCACAGCGGCAATGCGCTGGGCGCGTTGTGCGGCGTGTCGCGAACGGCCATCTGGAAACAGATCAAACAGTTAACGGGCATGGGTTTGGCGATCACCTGTTTGCCGCAACAAGGGTATCAACTGACCCGGCCGTTTATTCCGCTGGACGAAGAACGCATTCGCCGTCATCTGACGCTTCAAGCCTTGCCGATGCAATTTCATTTGCCGCTTGAGGTGGATTCCACCAATCGATTTTTGAAAGAGTTGCCAGCGGATGATCGTCTGCATATTTGCGCGGCAGAAAAACAGACCCAGGGTCGCGGTCGTTTTGGCCGTCAGTGGCATTCTCCATTCGGGGAAAATATTTATCTCTCAACCCGCTGGAAACTGGATTGCTGTTTGTCAACCTTGTCGGGCTTGAGTCTGGTGACAAGCCTCGCAATTCTCGACAGCTTGACGACTTTACTCGGCGAGCATGATGTTCGCGTCAAATGGCCGAATGATTTGCTCTGGCAGGATAAAAAACTCTGCGGCGTGTTGATCGAAATCGTCGCCGAAAGCAACGCCAGCGCCCAGGTGATTATCGGGATTGGTTTGAATGTGAACCTCGATATGAGATCTGTGCCAGCGTCTGTTGGGCCAGGGCCCTGGTGTTCCCTGCATGACATCAGCGGACGTTATTTTGATCGCAATCAGGTCATTGCGGTTTTACTGGAATCACAAGCGCGTTATCTGAGACAATTTTTACAGCATGATTTTGCATTTTTTATGGAGGAATGGCAGCGCTTTGATTATCTTCAAGGGCGTTATGTGACCAGCACGCAAGCGGGAAAAACGCTGAGCGGTTGTGTGACGGGTGTGAATGATCAAGGACATTTGTGTTTGCTGGATGACGAAGGTCAGATGCAGGTTTTGTCGTCGGGAGATACCAGTTTGAAGCAAGGTTTGTGAGGCTGTTCGCCCCGGACTACGTTAGTTCGTCCGGGACTGGATGACTGCGAAGAAATCCGGTTTGTAGCTTACTCTTCTGTTTCAGACGTTTCTTTCTCTTGTTGTATACGTAAATAAATCTCTTCACGGTGAACAGATACGTCTTTGGGTGCATTGATACCCAAACGAACCTGATTACCTTTTACGCCCAAAACCGTAATATTGACATCATCGCCAATAATCAAGGTTTCACCAATACGCCGAGTCAAGATCAACATGACTAAATCTCCCTTAAATAGCAACCACGCTTAATATCTTTTAAATACCCTTACTCCATAGAACGCTTCCATGGTGCTCAAGATGATTGCAGTTTGATTAAAAAACAGCTTTATTTCACTGCCTGCCCACTATTTTACACGCTTTTACTTAACAAATTATTAAGAAACGTTAATAATTTAAAAAAAAATTTTTATGCTGAACAATTTTAAAAAAAACGGTCTTCGTTTTACTCGACCACGTCCGCTTTGAACATGACATCTTAAAGCGTACAATTGCTGAAAGTATCAAATTAATTAGGACGTTAGATTCATGGAATGGTTCTTTGATCCCGCTATTTGGGTAGGGTTGCTTACCCTGGTGACACTGGAAATTGTTTTAGGTATCGATAATCTTATTTTTATTGCCATTCTTACCGATAAACTCCCTCCCCATCAACGTGACAAAGCAAGGGTGCTTGGATTATCGCTTGCCATGTTTATGCGCCTTGGTTTGTTGTCCCTGGTTTTTTGGCTGGTTACGCTCAACAAACCCTTGTTCGCTATCGGCCCATTTGCATTTTCAGGCCGTGATTTGATTCTCCTGCTTGGCGGCTTGTTCTTGTTGTTCAAGGCAACCATAGAACTGCATGAACGGCTGGAGGGTGTCTCTCCAGTTCATAAAGAGAGTAAAGTTTATGCCGGTTTTGGATTGGTCATTACCCAGATTGTTGTGCTCGATGCGGTATTTTCTATAGACGCGGTTATTACTGCGGTCGGGATGGTTGATCAGATCGCTGTCATGATGGCCGCGGTTGTCATATCTATTGCTGTCATGCTGTTAGCCTCAAAACCACTGACCCGGTTTGTGAATGCCCATCAAACCGTCGTTGTTCTTTGCTTGAGTTTTTTGCTCATGATTGGCTTTAGTCTCGTTGCCGAAGGCTTTGGATTTAAAATTCCCAAAGGCTATCTCTATGCTGCAATTGGGTTTTCAATATTAATTGAATTTTTCAACCAGTGGGGACGCCGAAATCTTCTTAAAAATGAGTCTGTTATCAGTTTTCGCGAACGCACGGCAAACGCAGTACTTAATATGCTGGGCAGGCCTGAGCTTGAACTTGCGGATGTAGGTCAACCCCTGTCCAATCTGGAGCAAAAATCTGTTTTTGTGGAAGAGGAGCGCAATATGGTACGCGGTGCGCTGACCTTGGCGGAGCGAAGCATCAAATCCATCATGACGCCGCGCTCGGATATTTCCTGGATTAATTTAAGCGATAATATTGACCTTATTCATCAACAATTATTAGACACACCCCATAGTTTCCTCCTCGTTTGCCGCGATAACCTCGAAAATATGCTCGGGATTGCGCGGGCCAAAGATTTAATTGCTGATGTTATTTCAAAGGGTAGCATTGATGAAAAAGGCAGTTTGAAAATGCCCATTGTTTTACATGAAAACCTGGGTGTTATCAAAGCAATGGATATATTAAAACGCTCTTATGGACAGTTATTGGTTGTGGTAGATGAATATGGCGAGGTAAAAGGGCTTGTTACGCCCATTGATGTTTTGGAGGCGATTGCGGGTGAGTTTCCGGATGAGGATGAGCAATTAACCATAGAGCAACTGGATGCAGGGCGCTGGAAGGTAGACGGTAGCGTTGATCTCTACCATCTGGAGCAGACCCTGGGGATAGATTTTCTTATCGATGATAATGAATATGTTTCTCTGGCGGGCTTTTTATCCACACGATTTGGCAGCATTCCCGAGGCAGGTGATGCGCTGGAATTTGCCGGGTTTCGGTTTGAGGTGATAGAAATGGATGATCGGCGAGTTGCTTTCGTTATGATTAATAAAATCCCGCAAGACGATCAGCAGAAGTAATCCACATTCGGATACGAAGCCGTCATTGCGAGCGAAGCGAAGCAATCCAGAGTTCCGTGCTCCGAACACTGGATTGCTTCGTGCCTCGCAATGACGGACCATCTCGCAGCCCGTCACAAGGGCGAAGCCCGTCTTTGCGAGCGAAGCGAAGCAATCCAGAGTGCAGTGCTCCGAACACTGGATTGCTTCGTGCCTCGCAATGACGGACCATCTTGCAGGCCGTCACAAGGGCGAAGCCCGTTATTGCGAGCGAAGCGAAGCAATCCAGAGTACAGTGCTCCGAACACTGGATTGCTTCGTGCCTCGCAATGACGGACCATCTCGCAGGCCGTCACAAGGGCGAAGCCCGTCTTTGCGAGCGAAGCGAAGCAATCCAGAGTGCAGTGCTCCGAACACTGGATTGCTTCGTGCCTCGCAATGACGGACCATCTCGCAGGCCGTCATGCCTGTATCTCCGCTCCATGATAAATCGCCAGCATTTTATTGGCGTATTCCGGGTCGGTGGCATAGCCTGCCTTTTGCAAAGCCCTCGCATAAGCCTCCGGATCATGAGCGCTCTCCACGGCCTCCCGATACCGCGGGCTGCCTTGAATCAAGTTAAGATAATCCTGAAAACTATGCCCCGGTGACGGATAGATTTTAAACGCTGCTGTTAATTTGACAGGCTTGTTATCAATATACTCCGTCGTTTTAACCTCAAGCGACTCCCCCGCATCGCGTTTGGACGCTTTGATGTTGAACAAATTATTGCTGCTGTTACCCTGCGCGTCTTTGGCGATAAAACGCCCCCAGCCGGTTTCCAGAGCAGCCTGGGCAATCAACAATTTGGGATCAAGACCAATCAATTTCGATGCCTCGGCGGCATAAGGCCACAAAGACGCTGCAAATTTATTCAGAAGTGGGGGAATAAAAGACAGCGGCGCCGGACTGTCTACAGACGGCGTGGGAGCTGAGACTTCCTCTTGTGTAATCGGCATGCTGCAAGCAACCTTTTCACGGCTGTTGCTGGTAAACGGGCTGGTTTCGCGAATGAAATGCTGTTCGATACTGTTGCTTTTCTGCATCGTCTGCATAAAAACCGCATCGAAGTGTCCGGCCGGAACGGGCGCTGTTTCCCGCTTTTCCATTATGATTGGAGAGGACAAAGCCGCCCCGATTTTGTCAATCGTCATGATAGTCTTCCATTAAAAATCCAAAGCGTACTTTAATGGATGTTGCCCGGATTGTCACGTATACTAGCCCGCTCATTCTCCAACCACTGTCTTTCATGCTCAGTTATCAACACGGCTACCATGCCGGAAATTTTGCCGATGTGATCAAACATCTTGCCCTGTCACGCATCCTCCATTACCTGGGTCAAAAAGACAAAGCCCTGTTTTACCTCGAAACCCATTCCGGGCGCGGACTCTATGATTTACGTGATGGCCAGGCCACCAAAACAGGAGAATTTCGTCAAGGCATTTCCCTCTTGTGGGATAAACGCGACAAACTGTCGCCGCTTATGGCGCCGTACCTGTCGGTGTTAAAAGGCCTGAATCCCAAAGGCGATCTGCGTTATTACCCCGGCTCCCCCTGCTTCGCCCTGTCCCTGCTGCGCGCGCAAGACAGGCTGACCCTGGCAGAATTGCATCCGCGGGAATTCGAACAACTGGAACAAATATCCAGACAAGGCAAACGCGTGGTGTTTCGCAACGAAGACGGTATCAAGGAAATGAACGCTGCCCTGCCGCCGCTGGAACGCCGCGGCTTAACCTTTGTTGATCCGTCTTACGAAATAAAAGACGAATACAAAACCATTCCCCGCGCCCTGCACGCAGCCAACACCCGCTTTTCAACCGGCGTATATTGCCTGTGGTATCCCATCGTTGACAATCGCCTGCGCGATCAACTGCTGCGCGGCATGCTGACGATAAACCCTGAGCGCTCCCTGCGTCTGGAGTTTTATCTAACCGGTGCGGCCCAGGCCGGTATGACCGGTTGTGGTTTGTGGATCATCAATCCACCGCATACCCTGGCCGCTGAGATGCGTACTATAATGGATGAATTACGCGGCTTGTTTAATCCCGGTGTGTCGTATTATTTGATTGAAGAAGGGAAGAAAATTACTGTTTAAGGAGTAAGCTCACGATGGACATCATTCCCGTTAAAGCGTTTAGCGATAACTATATCTGGATGCTGGTTGATCAAGACCGGCAGTCAGCCTTATGCGTCGATCCAGGCGAATCGGCACCAGTTATTGATTTTCTGGCGAAACACACACTGCGCCTGGAGGCCATCCTCCTGACCCATCATCATCCCGATCATATAGGCGGCCTGGACTTCCTGATGCGATATCAACCCGATATCGATGTGTATGGCCCCGCCGATCCCCGCATTCTGCCAGAATTTGGCCAGCATCCCGACAGCATTGCAGACTGTCTGCACGCATCCGGCAAATGCAGCCCGATTACTGACTGTCATATCGGCCCCTGGCATTTCCGGATACTGGCCATTCCTGGACACACATCCAGCCATATTTGCTACTATGAAACGCAGCACAAACTGCTGTTCAGCGGCGACACCCTGTTTTCAGCCGGTTGCGGGCGCGTGTTTGACGGCACATTGCCGCAGCTTCACGACTCGCTCGCCCTGCTCAAAACCCTGCCGGACGACACGGCCATTTATTGCGGCCACGAATACACCCGGCAAAATTTGCGCTTTGCCGCGCATGTGGAACCGGCCAATCGACACGTTCGTGCTTATTATGATGAACTGCAACAAGACACCGGGCGTTGCTCCCTGCCCTCCAACATGGCGCTGGAAAAGCAGATCAATCCCTTTTTACGTCTCGATGCTTCAGCGGTGATCGCTTATGCACAAAGCCGCGCCTGCCCCGGGCTGGACAGTTTGTCGGTGTTTAAACAATTGCGCGAAGATAAAAACAATTTTTCCTGATCCAGGCCATGTTGCGGCCCTGGCCCAACATGGTCTGGCCGGTACCGCGACTGTCGCGCTTGCCCTGATTTTGAAGTACACTGCTTAAGCTTTTAGCAAAATAAAGGTAGCCCATTTGAAGTTTAAACTAATTATTTTAATCATACTGTCATATTGCAGCACGGCCTGGGCCAATTTTTCGCCCACGGTATGGGACGTGGTGCGCAACCAATTTTCCATGAATCACAACGTATCCCAGCCAGACGTGCAGTTGCAATTACAATGGCTCATCGACCATCCCGCTTATCTGCAAAAACTGGCGCGCTCCGAACCGTATATTTATCACATCATCACGGAAATACGAAAACGAAAAATGCCCGGCGAGCTTGCCTTGTTACCCATGCTGGAAAGCGCTTACAACCCCTTTGCCTATTCCGGCGTGGGTGCCGCAGGGCTTTGGCAATTGATGCCGGCCACGGGAACAGATTTGGGTTTGAAACAGGACTGGTGGTACGATGGCCGGCGCAGCATTCGCCCGTCAACGGACGCGGCCTTGAACTATCTGGCTTATCTAAATCGTTTTTTTAACGACGACTGGATATTGGCGATCGCCGCATACGACTCGGGTGCCGGCACGGTATCCCGCTCAATTAAAAGCAGCGGACAAACGCGCAAAATCAATTTCTGGGTGCTGCCTTTGCCGGCAGAAACCAAAGCCTACGTGCCGCGATTGCTCGCACTTGCTGAAATCATTCAACATCCACAACGCTATGGCATCACCCTGCCATATATTCCGCATGTTCCTTATTTTACCGAAGTCGAAATCGGCAGCCAAATCGACCTCAGCCATGCCGCGCGCCTGGCGGGCATGCCTTACAAGGATTTGATCAGGCTGAATCCGGGTTATAATCGCTGGGCAACGGCGCCTTACAAACCATTTAATTTGTTGATTCCTAACGATAAAGTGGCCAGTTTTAGCCGGAATTTGTCGCGACTGCCCCAGGAAAGCCGGGTAAGCTGGAATCGGCATCAGGTGCGTCCAGGGGATAATCTGGGCAGCATTGCACGACAATATTTTACCACGGATAAATTGTTGCGTGAGCTGAATCAGTTGAAATCGGATCAGTTGAAAAGCGGGCAATTTATTTTGATTCCAAGCATGAAAAACGCACCGGTCGCCAACAAAACAAGACCCACTGCCCCGATGCCGGATCGCGCGCCGGGTACGCAATCTTATAAGGTTGTTCACATCGTGCAGGCCGGCGATACCTTACCGGGCCTGGAGAAAAAATATCAGGTTAGCGCCAGGAAAATTGGTTTCTGGAACAAACTGGGTGCGGAGTTTCAGATCAGCAAAGGTCAGCAGTTGATTATTTGGCGGGAACGGGTCACGCCAGGGCTTTACACGGTGGTGCTTGGCGACAGTCTGGGCGCGATAGCCAAACGTCATCATACAAGCACAGCATCATTGGCTCGCTTGAATCCAGGAATCAATACCCGGGTGCTGACGCCGGGCCAGCGTTTGAATGTGGGATGAAGCAGAAATTCGATTGACCAAAAATCCATTTTAAAATACAATGTGATAACTTTTTGAACTAAAGAGGCGTGTACAGCGTTGTAGGAAGTAATGATGACAAATGAACAACACATTGCAAATTTGACAATGTTAGAGCGAGTAGAACTGGCCATTGAAAACAATGACGCGCGCAGCCTGGCTTCTCTGTTGAGAGATGCGCCAGGTATTGACTTCCATCATTTGATTCGACGTGTAAGGAAATCAGAATCAACCAGCGAAGGCGTCAGAGAAATTGTGGCCACCGCGCTCATCAACGTGCTGTCACCTGCGGATAAGCGAACACGCGCCCTGATTAAATTACAAAGCAAAGCAGGTACCAATACCGCCCTTCACATTGCTGCCCGCAAAGAAAAATTCCAGGTTGTAGAAGACTTGCTGGAAGGAGGCGCTGATCCTTTTATAAGAAATGCCGCTGGACAAAGACCCGTTGACTTAAAGCCCAACATGGCAATCTCAATCAAGTTACGGCTGCATATGATATCCAGCCAATCATCTTTTATTACAACGATAAATGACGAGATCGACTTCAGTGCGTTTCTGGATCACATTCCTTTGGCGGCCAAACTGGATTTGGCAGACAAGTTGCTGACCACATTCTCGCAGAGATTGAAGGGAGATTTTCGCGATCACATCATCGCTCTCCGTGACCCAACACCATTGCATTACATGGCTGACAAACACGCAGCGGCTTTCCTTGACCACGTCCTGTTGGCCTGTCCCGAACTGGATGTCAACAGCCTCAATCACAATGGCCAATCACCGCTGGACATAGCCGCATCCTCCGGGGATCTGGAATCCGTTGTCCTGCTGGTTGAATATAGCGCTCACTATTCACCGGAATTGATAGACAGCCTGTACGCGAAGTTAACCGATGGTACATGTCGGGATCATACTGCGATGATCTCGATCATGCGCTATCTGCTGAATAAAACAGAACACCTGGTTAAAACGCCACGACCCGTGCCAGCGACCGGGCTAATCAGGCTATTCAACACGCCACCGGCTACATCGACGTTTCAGCACCCAAATGATTACGATGATCTGGTTAACGGTTATAAAGAAGAAAACAAAGCAGGATCCTCCTCGTCATCACCCAATCCTCTTCGTCGTTTACTTAACAAGTCAGCGGTAAAATCCCGCAGGCCTGTTGACTCACTGGCTACGAAATTGTTAAGTGTCTCGCTATCTGCCTGTAACCCGGGAATACTTAAGCGGTTTGAATCAGTGGGCAGCAGAGGAAGCGCTGAAAAATTGATGATGGCATTTCATGTTCTGGTCGTGGACAGAAGTGATGCAAGCCTGGAATTTCTGCGATTAGTGAATCCCTGGCTGAAGCCTGAGGATCATGCCGAAGGTCTGGCGCAATATCGTTTGGCCTGGAGAGACTTCGTCATTCTGGTTAAAGTCAATGAGGATCTCGATCGTGGCAGCCGTCCATGGCTATCAATCAAGGCTGTTGAAGAATCTGGCTCCCTCCAGGCAAAAGTGGCACTGGAACGGGCTAAAACCTGGTACGACAACTTTGATGAGCAGCTTTTATCTGAAATGGACAGGGAAAATATAGCCTTGATGCAGGTCAGAGACAAGAGAACCAAATGGAACGCGGTGGAAGGTGTGCCCAATCTGCAAGTTTTATGCAAACGTCAACTGTTGAAAGGGCCAGTCTTACAGGCTCCGCATATATACTTGAGTATTTTCAATCGCAAGCCTGCGCACTCATTACAGCCGACACTTGCGATTTCACATACTGACGAAGCAGGACATCCGGCCGGTGGCTATATTGGCGCCTCAACATCTTTGCATTCTTGATAACAGGGTAAAAGCGGGTATCTTCGGTATTCTTTGTTAGTACAAATCGGTTTTTTCGTGAACGTTTGCCTGCCCGTCTGCGTTAGCGAGGAGGGGTGGGGCATTATAGTTCAAGTTTATATTTTCATCGATCAAATTTAAGCGCATACAAATATCGGGAATAAATAAATTCGCTAACGCAGACGGGCAGGCAGACGTTCACGTAAAAAAACAAAATTGTACAAAAATTAGATGATTTTGCTCTGATTTACAGAAATATTAATGGTATAAATAACAGATCTTATGG
>Ga0209066_10002019_pt1 | contig 25612 bp, 23 predicted proteins | sample All_14_2_FD_187198 | JGI IMG/M metagenome (GOLD analysis project Ga0209066, IMG submission 187198) | Freshwater microbial communities in response to fracking from Pennsylvania, USA - Allegheny Zone_MetaG_DW_15 (SPAdes) (version 2) ... | reverse complement strand
CCGAAGAAGACCGCGCCGCCTTGCGCGATTCTGTGTTGGCAGGTTTGAAGGGACTTGCCGAATCACAGATCCGTTCGCAGATCGGTTCTGGCGATTTCTTCATCGGCGATACGTTGGTGATGAAAGAAATTCTCAGCGAAGAGTTTTCGCCGCCCGATGGGCAGGAAGGTTCAACGCTCACGTATTCGGTGGAAGCAGAATTCACTGCGAACTATATTTTGGAAGAAGACCTGAAATCGCTCGCGACTTCATCGGTGATGGCATCCATCCCGCAGGGATTTTCTCCCACGGGCGAAATGATGCTCACTCCGCTTGGAGCGCCGTTCACCGATGCGTCGGGCATCACACGCTTCCCGTTGCAGGCAACACAATCCACGCTGCGAGATGTGAACATTATGCAAGTCTTCAATCTCATCCGTGGACGCAACGCTCAAAAAGCGGCTGCCACTGTAAAAGAAGTTCTATTCTTACAAAACGAACCGCAGATCGCCATCACGCCATCATGGTGGAAATGGCTGCCGTTGATTCCCTTCAATATCTCGGTGGAGGTAAAGTAGACGATAGTCCATCGTCGCGGAACGCCCATGAGAATCCTCGCAGTTGACCACGGTGAAAAGCGCATCGGTCTTGCTCTCAGCGACCCAACCGCCACCATTGCCAGCCCATTGAAAGTCATTCAACATGTCTCACGAGTCATTGATGCCGCTCAAGTTGCGGAACTTGCCGCGCAAAACGAAGTGAGTCTGATCGTCGTCGGGCAGTCGTATGATGAAGAGGGTAACCCAAACCCGGCGGGGAGAAGAGCCGGTCGCTTTGCCGAGGAGCTTCGCAACCAAACGAATATCCCCATCGAAATGTGGGACGAATCACACAGCACGCAGATCGCCCGCGCCGCTCGTATCGAACTCGGTGTCTCCCGTAAAAAACGTGCCGGGCATCAAGATGAGTTCGCCGCTGTTGTCATCTTACAATCTTATCTGGAAGCCAAACGAAACTCATCATGAACGATACCCAACCTCAGCCCGCTGTTCGAAGGCGCAGAACACGCTCGATGCGGCGTTATCAACTTTATTTCATCCTTGGCGCTGTTGCTTTTCTGGCTTTCGCTTGCGTCTTCGTGTTTATTTATTATGTTCCTGCACGCGCCACGCTTCTTTATGGTCCGCCTGCCGGGCATCTTTCCATTTCAGATCGCATTGAATATTCAACGCGTCTGCTTACTCATGGCAGTGAACTATCCACCCCCCTTGATGTGAACGGTATTGAACAAACCTTCCGCGTAGAGCCCGGCGAATCTGTGGCATCCATCGCGAATCGACTCGAAGGCTTGGGCTTTATCTCCAATGCCGATGCATTCTTCGACTACGCGGTCTACACTGGCATCGACCTCACCATTCAATCTGGCGACTTCACGCTCAGCCCATCACAATCGATCGTGGACATTGCTCAATCGCTCCAGAAGTTCAACCCAACTGATGCAGTGCTCACGATCTTGCCCGGTTGGCGAATTGAGGAGATCGCCGCCTCACTCCCAACCTCGGGCTTGTCCATTGACCCCGAAGCCTTTCTCAACGCCGCACAGACACCGCCCCAAGTCCTCGCCTTTGCCGCTCCTACTACGATGGAAGGCTTTTTCTTCCCCGATACCTATACCCTTCCACGCACCACCACCGTAGACCAACTGCTCGACGAGATCGCCCGCAACTTCACCTCCAAACTAACTGTAGACATCCAAAACGGATTCGCCGCGCAGAACTTGAGCGTTTATCAAGGCGTTATCCTCGCTTCGATCGTGGAGCGTGAAGCCATTCACAGCGAAGAAGCACCGATCGTTGCATCGGTGTATCTCAACCGTGTTTCCATCGGCATGAAATTGGATGCAGACCCCACCATTCAATATGCGTTGGGCTATCAATTTGACACAGGTTCATGGTGGAAGAGTCCCCTTGCGCTCACGGATCTGGAAGTCCTCTCGCCGTATAACACCTACTTGAATAATGGATTACCTCCCACGCCTATTTCCAATCCCAGCCTTGAGGCGTTGATGGCGGTGGCATTCCCACAGACTACGCCGTATTACTTCTTCCGCGCCACTTGTGATGGTTCGGGGTATCACGTCTTTGCCGCAACCTTTGAAGAGCAATTGGCGAATGGATGTCCATAGTGAACACTGAGGAGTTGAAAAGGCGGTTGGAAGAAGAAGCCTGCAGTCGCGCGAATTACGCCATTTGCGAGCGCGACTCAGATGTGTTTTGCCTTGAAAATCAAAACGGAACTTGGCGCATCTTTTACACCGAACGTGGAATGGACCAACCTCCGCTTTTTGAAAGCCAAAGCGAATCTGAAGTCTGTGAGTATTTCTTTACCTTCATGACCACTAAAATTCGGCATGATCATTTGGTGGGGTATTTCATCTCTCGCGAAAAAGCCGAAGCCTTGGCGGAAAAATTGGGGCAGCATAACATCCATACGTTTCGAAATGACATTCCATACCACGGCTGGCACGATCCGCGTTTTCGGGTGTTTGTGGTCGGTAAGGATGTGTTCAAAGCTCGCGAGATTCTGGGGAAGTTACCCGTCCGCGATGTTCAGGTTTAGAAAAGAGCCTGAGTGTTTGGACGCGTGATAAACGCAGAGTTGTAAAGAGTATTTCAAAGAATGTTTCATCTGCGTCTTAATAGATCACTACAGAAGTTATTTATCTGTAGTTAATCCGGAACGTTTTTTACGGCTGTTTATATTTCAAATAAAACCCAACCCCTGTCATTCCAATACCTATAATGCTCAAGATCAAACCCTGCCATAGCACCGGGTTTAGCAATGCGCGGACCATCGCAGATGCGAGGTCGCCGGTGAATTCCAGCAGGAAGGTGGGGAGGTAGTCTGGCAGTTGGGAGGAGAGGATGCCTTCAAGCACAACACCGAAGATGGGTGCGCCGAGCAAACCGATCACAAAACTGCTGAAGCCTGTTACTGCAAATGGAATGCCCCACCATGTAAGCCAATCTTGCAGTGAGCGGATGATGATCAGCGTCAGTGTGAGCAAAAGACCGATGGGCAGGATCAGGCTGAGACGCATCAAGAAGCGCACATCCAGCAGGCGTTGGCGTGGGTCGTCTTGCAATGGCGCGGTGACGAGAGTCAACTGATCGGGGATGAGGGTTGCGGAGGCTTGCATCTGACCTTGAATGACCGGGGTGAGCAGTGGGAGAACATCGGCAGGCGGGTTGCAAAGTTCGATCTGCCCACCCGCAAAGACGTTGAAGGTGATCTGCGCGATTTGCTCGAAGGTGCAAGCAGGCAGGGTGTTGAGCAAAGAGAGTACGGCTTGTGTGCCGGTATCGCTCATCATGCTGGCTTTGACCGGCGTCAGGTTGACCTGCACAAGATCGCTTTCCATATTGAGATACGCAAATGTTGAGATGAGCACATCATCACCGATGGGTTTCAACACTTCGGGCGGAAGCAGAACACGAATGAAACCTTCCCACGCTTCAAGACTCATGCCTTGCATCACAGCGGGGAGTTGATTCGTATCTGCACTCGCTGCAATGGACTGCGCCATGAGGCTTGGGATTTTGTTATAAAAATCTTCGCGTGCAAAGGCTTGTTGATAGGTTTCTGCGGTGAAAGCACGACGGTCGAAGTTGATGAGCAAAAGCGCCATCACAGCGGTGATGACGAATGACATAGCAATAAATACTGCAAGTGGTTTTCTAAAGTTTTCCATATTATTTATAAAAAGACAGTCACCGTTACAAAGCATTCGATTGGAATGCCAGTAAGGTGACTGTCGCTTGTTTATTGAGCGGTCAAAATTTCAATGTAATCTTGTGTAACAGTTTCAGCATTAACAACACCAAGAATGTCGAGCAGTTCGCGCACGAGGTCTGCTTTGAGGTCTGCATCTTTGCGGCTCCAGGTGCGGCTCTTTACTTCGAGGAAGGTTCCCATGGCGGGTTCTTTCACTTCATCGAGGTTGATGAAGAACTCGGTGTTCTTGTACTTGATGTGCCAGCGGAAGCGATTCTTCTCCACCGAAATTTCAGATTTGGGTTTGAAGTATTCGCGATAGAAACGCAGCGACTGTGTGGCAGGCGCAAGGAAGCGGCTGCGCGAAAGCAACACATCGTGTCCCATTTCGCCTTCACGTTTGACACCCAGCAGGGTTAGGCGCGAGCGCGTGTTGACGATCTCACCTTTTTGATTGAGCAGGTTATCTTCACGGAAGCGCAAACGTCCTTGATTGGGATCATCGAACAGGAAGTATTCATCGAATTGACGATAGTGTTTGTAGGCGTTGATCTCGATCTCCGGTCGCTTCACATTCTGGACGACAAGGCTGGGTTCTTCCACCTTGACCTTGACCTGCACCTCGAACGATTCCTCTTCCATCGAGCCGCCAAGCGCGATAAGTTTCGAAAGCACAGACTGTTCGCGTTCGGTCAGGAAGGCATCGATCTTGGTGGCGAGTTCGCGGGCTTGGGCGATAAGATCCTTTTCGTTGAGCGTGAGGAGTTGATGGTCACGCATCAACCATTTGCCATTGACCATCACATCAGTCACGTCTGTGGATTTGGAAGCATACACCAGTTGTGAATAGGCGTTCAACGGGTCACGTTTGAAGCGCGGAGTGTTGTGCAGCGGATTGGTATCCACGAGGATCATGTCTGCGCGTTTGCCAACTTCCAGCGAGCCGGTGAGGTGACCGATGTGCAACGCCTGTGCGCCGAGGCGAGTCGCCATGGTCAACGCGGTGGCGGCAGGGAGAATGGTTGGGTCGTTCGAGGCAGCTTTGGCGACGAAAGAAGCGAGACGCACTTCTTCGAACATGTCGAGGTCGTTGTTCGAGGCAGGTCCATCGGTGCCAATGCCCACGTTCAATCCATCTTCAAGCATTTTGGCAACAGGAGCAAAACCCGAAGCGAGTTTGAGATTGGAAGATGGGTTGTGCGAAACGCCCGCATTGGCATGTTGCAAGGTACGGATCTCGCCCGTGTCGATGTGGACACAGTGCGCGGCGATGACCTTGGCTTCGAACAAGCCGAGTTTCTTCACGTACGGAACGACCGGCATACCTTGTTCTTTGCGCATGTTATCCACTTCGAAGGCGGTTTCAGAGATGTGAATGTGCAAAGGCACGTCGAACTCTTTGGCGAGGTCTACGCAGGCGCGGATGATCTCAGGGTTGGTGGAGTAGGGGGCATGCGGCGCGATGGCGGGGACGATGAGCGGATGCCCCTTCCACTTTTTGATGAACTCACGGGCGTAGGCGAGCGAGTCATCGTAAGAGGGCGCATCGGGTGCGGGGTATTTCATAACTGATTCACCACAGACGGCACGCATGCCTGCATCGGCGGCGGCTTGGGCGATATCATCTTCAAAGAAGTACATGTCGTTGAAGGTGGTCACGCCGCTGCGGATCTGTTCGGCGCAGGCAATCAGCGTACCAAGGCGCACGAATTCTGGCGAAACGAATTGACGTTCCACTGGCAGCATGTAGCCCATGAGCCAGACGTCGAGACGCAGGTCATCGGCGAGCCCGCGGATGAGGGTCATAGGCACATGCGTATGGGCATTGACCAGACCGGGCATGAGAATTTTCCCGCCACAGTCGATAACTTCTTTTGCTGAGTATTCTTGTTTCAGTTCGGCTTCAGGTCCAACAGCGACGATGGAGTCGCCTTTGACGGCAACTGCGCCGGGGTCATATTGAGTGAGCTTTTCATCCATCGTCAATACGATGGCATTGATGAAGAGGGTATCTATGTTTTGAGTCATTCAATCTCCTTTTATGTATTTTGTGATTGTCACCCTGAGCGGTAGCGAAGGGTCTCCGAGATTATCGTAGAGTTGCTCATCGCACTGCATTCGCACTGCGATGCATGTGTCGCTATCGCTCAGCATGACATGCAATAGCATTTATCTCCAATTCAACAGCACTTCGAGCGCTTTGAGATTTTCTTCAAAGTCGGTGTATTTGTGTGTGCGGAGTTCCATGTCCACTGCGGTGATGCCGAGGTCAACGGCGTAATCGGCGAGGGTGCCGGTGTACACGCAACCAGTGTCGATGGGTGGGTAAGGATAGCCGGTTGCCTTGGCGAGAGCCTTGGCGAATTTCTTCGAGTCTGCTTCCCACGGCACGCCGCCGGGGAAAACACCAAGCGCGGCACTGTGATAGCTGATCAACGTCTCGACGTTGTGCGATTGCAGGAAGTACATCACAGCTTTGGTTTCTGGCTCCGAACCGGGACCTGTTCCGCCAGTGGTCTTGGTCAGATCCCAACAGCCTTTGCGGTCCCAGGTCTTTGCCCAATTGGAGGGGAAGTTGCGGTTCAAGTCTACGCCGTGGTCGTTGACGCGCCCGTCAATGCCGTGGTCGCGGGCATCGCCATCGGGGTTCATGTTGCGCAGAATGTACAAGGTCACATCGCTGGGGATGATATCTGGGTTGTCGAAGATGTGTTGGATCAGTTCATCTGCCAATGCGATGGTGTTCCATTCGTAGCCGCCATGAATACCTGCTACGATCATTTTCTCACGTTCGCCGCGCCCGAAGATATACACCTCAATGGGTCTGCCTGAAACCGAATATCCGATAGTGGCGACGCTGGCACGTCCTTGTGTCCCTGCATTTTGCAATACAAAGGGAGTGGGGGATTGCACCACGATCATCGTCGAACGCGGATTGGGTGTGATGGTGGGCAAACTAAGTGACAGCACATCTGGTGTGTAAGTGGGCGGCATGGTGGCGGTGTAAGCAGGGTTTGCCACTTGCGGCGCCGCAGAGACCGGGTTCAACGCAAAATATGCCACCACAACCAAGGCGATCGCAAACAACCCAAAAATGTTCAAGCCCCATGCAAGGATGACCAACGCCTTGTCATTCTTTTTGCGCGGCTTGGGTTGTGCCATTAATTCATTTCCTCAAGGGTCGTGCGCAGCCAATTCAATGCGAGGTTCATGCTCCAACGCGGAAGGCTCTTGGGCGGACCACCATACGTGATGCGATGCGTCTTTTCACCTTTGGGTGAGATCATTGCCATCTCGGCGGCGCGTTCATCCATATAAACGGAAACGCCAAGCGCGATATCTGCTTTTGAGTCGGCTCGGGCGGCGCGTAAGGCGTCCATAAGGGCAGCAGGTGAAAGGTCCGGTTTGGAGGCGGTGTGCGGAACTTTGCGTGCCAGCAAGCCGTCGAGTCCGCTTTCGATGGCGATCAAAGTCAAGCCGCGTTGGGCGAGCATATCCAGCACCACTTCTTCGAGTTTATCTTCATCTGCACCGAAGACGATACTGCCAAGACGTTGACGCACATCCGCTTCGACCTTGGCGATCATCTCTTGCGCTTCAGACTCACTTTTGGCTTTTGCCGTGATGCGAACATCTACCACGCCGGTATGCGCCGCAAGCCCAACGGTGGGGTTGCTCAGTTCTTCAAGGTCTGCGATCTTTTCATCGATCATGCCTTCGCCGAGACCTGCGCAATGCAACACACGGACTTTGATAACTTCATTGAGACCGAAACGTTTTTGCAAATACGGAATGACCGATTCGTGAAGGACATGTTCCATTTCAGCGGGCACGCCGGGTAACGAGATGACAGCATTCGTTTCTGTTTCAACAATAAAACATGGCGCTGTGCCGACCGGGTTTTTCAAGCCGATGGCGCCTTGCGGAACATACGCCTGACGTTTTTGATTCTCCGATAGCTTGCGTCCATATCGACTGATGGTTTCAACCACTTGCTGCCAAAGGTCTTCGCGAAATTCAGTTCGCACACCGATGGCTTTGGCAACGGCTTCACGTGTGGGGTCATCCACTGTGGGACCCAACCCGCCGGTGGTGATGACGATGTTGGCGCGTTCCATCGAATGGCTGATGGCGCTGGCAATGCGGTCTACGTTGTCGCCGATGGTGATGGTGCGATATAAATCCACGCCCAGGCTGCGAAGCGTGCGCGCGATGTAGCGAGTGTTCGTATCCACGATCTCGCCGAGCAATATTTCTGTACCGATAGTGATGATTTCTGCTGAGGTCATATTTTGATAGACCTGACAGATTTAATAAACCTGTCAGGTCTTTTCCTTAAACTACATTGTACTCTTTTATCAAACGTCCTTCTTCGAAGCGTTTCAGGTCGAGCATCGAAACATCCACGCTTGAGAATTTTCCATCCACAATAAACTCGCTCATCAATTTGCCAGAGATCGGTCCATGCATGAAGCCGTGTCCTGAAAACCCTGTGCAAAGCAAAAAGCCTTTCACATTCGTCGCACCATAGATCGGGTGCGCATCGGGTGTGATCTCATACAGTCCCGCCCAATGTGAAGCCCGGCTCGCCTTCTCCAATAAAGGCATACGTTCGATTGCCGCTTCCAAATTCACCAACTCAAAATCTTCATCCACATTTTGGTCGAAGCCCGGCTTTTCATTTTGATTGCTCATGCCAACCAACAAGCCTTCGCCTTCGCGATGAAAATACAATGACTTCGCAAAATCGATCACGAACGGAAAATCTTCCGGCACTTCTTTCAATGGATTGGTCGTGAACATCTGTCTGCGTAGGGGAGTGATCGGGATGTCCACTCCAGCCATGGCACCGATGAGACCCGACCACGGTCCCGCCGCATTGAGGACGATTCGCGCCTCAACCTCACCCAGGTTTGTTTTCACGCTGCGAACCTCTCCGCCGCTGACTGTGACTCCAACTACCTCCACGCCTGTGAGCGCTGTTACGCCCATCTTCTGCGCCGCGAGGGCATATCCCATCACGATGCTGTTCGGGTCTGCCGTGCCGTCTTTTTGATGGAACGTGCCTGCCAGCGCATCGTCGAAACGCATAAGCGGCAAGCGCCTGCGGACTTCATCTCCGCTCAGGAATTCGGTTTGCACGCCTATCCGATTCTGCATGGCGACGTTATGTTCGAACTCTTTGACGATCTGTTCATTTGTCGCCACCAACAGGTAGCCGTACTTGTGATAACTGGGGTCCTGCCCGAGTTCTTCTTTGAAGCGCTCGATCATCGGCAAGCTGTGCATGGATAGGGTTACATTGATCTCGGTGGAGAATTGATAACGCACCCCGCCAGCACAACGTCCCGTTGCACCGGTGCCAAAGTGGCTTTCTTTTTCAAGGAGGAGGATTTTCCCCGCCCCGCGCTTTGCGAGATGGTAGGCGGCACTGGCGCCCATCACGCCGCCGCCGATGATGACGATATCTGCTGTTTTAGGGAATGTTGTCATTTGAGTTGGTCCAGAGCCAATTTTATCAGCCTTCCAATTTTACGATGGTTGTCAGGCTGTTGCTAACTGGTAGGTGCATTGCCTCAAAATTGGTTCTTTTCTGGCGCGTCAGCCGTTCATATAATGAGCGTCGAATAGGTTTATTTCAGGAGCATTCCCTTGAGAGCCCAATTTTTCTCACGTACGATCAATTTCATTCTTTTGCTTGGATTGCTTGCCGCCCCAGCAATACCTGTCTCTGCACAGGAAGCGGACCAAACAGAAGAGCGGACATTTGCCGAGTTCCGGAATGAAGCGATCTTCCTTGAAGGTCCGCAAGACTCTGAGACCCTCAACTTCAACCTGCCTGCACACTGGAAGTTGAACAGCGATGTCAACTTGCAATTGCAAATGACGATCTTTGTCCCTCAAGTGGTCGCTGAATTTCGAGGAACGGTTGGCGCCATAGTCCTAACCGTCAATGGAAAGCGGGTGAGCGATTTTCCCCTGCAAACAAGCGGAGATGCCGCCGGAGAAATAATCCTTCCATTGGCGGAGATTCCGCTCGATGAAACTGGCAGTCCAATGGAATTACAGTTGATGCTCGAAAGTTATTTGCCGTCCCAACCCGGTCAACCTGAAATCGAAGTTCGGATTCATCCCACGTCAACTTTCAAGTTTTCTTACACAACAGAATTACCCAACACAGATCTGATTCGCTTTCCACGTCAATTCATCCAAGAGTCCCTTGAACCTGACCATGCTTTGCTTGTCATTCCCGACCAACCTGCCATTACCGAACTACAAAGCGCTCTCACCGTCGCCGCAGGATTGGGGCGTCTTTCAAAGAATCAATTCTCTCTGGAGTTGGTCACCGTCAGTCAGTTAACGCCGGAAATGCAGGCGGGCAATCATCTCATTTTGGTGGGCAAGCCCGAACCTTTCCTTGCTTTGATAGGCATGATCTTCCCATCTCCCATTATCGTCCGCTCAGATCCGGAATGGACGGTTCAATTCTTGTTGCCTGATCGCTATGAGTTCGAGCGTACCGTTCCAGAAGATGGCTTGGTGCAATTGATCAACTCACCTTGGAGTCCTGAGCGTTTTATTTTGTTTGTTAGCGGTGAGACTGACCTAGGTGTATTGAAAGCGGCGCAAGCCGTCAGCAGCGGCAGTCTGCGCACGAATGTTTTTCCAAATCTTGCGATCATCAAAGAGACTAGAATTCATTCTGCCCCAATCGTTTCTGTAGAAAATGAATCTGATTTGAGTCTATCGAATCCTTTTTTCTCTTTCGTTTCAGATCCCACGCTGAGTTCGACCGCTTTTGTCCTGCCTCGGGATGACGTCCAAAGCTGGGGGAGGGCGATCCAGCTTGCGGGGCGGTTGGGAGCCGAAGCGCGTGGTCCAGCCGTGAATTTGACGGCTTTCTATGGAGATGAATTGCCGAATGATGTCTTATCCTCGTTCAGTATTCTTGCCATAGGGCGTGCGAGTTCGCATCCATATCTTGCTCAGTTGGGTGACGCCATGCCAGTCCCCTTCGAAAAGGGGAAGGATGTTCCTGTAGATACCGGTTTGGATATTGTCTATCGCATGTCTAAAGATTACGACTCTGCCGGGTATCTTGAGATTTTTGCTTCCCCCGAAAATCAAGACAAGATGATCTTGACAGTGTTGGGGGATGATGTGATCGGGATTCAATGGGCTGTAAATGCACTGTTGGACCCATCGATCAGTGCGCAATTGAGCGGTGATTTTGCCCTGGTCGATGCTTATCGGGTTTATGTAGTCAATTCTGCAGATGTAACATCTGAGACAACTCCTGCTTCATTGCCCGTGAGTTCAGAAACCCAGCCCGCTGTTTTAGAGACAGAGACTACTGTTACTGATAACAAACTTGTGTTTTGGCAGATGGGGGTGGGGCTGTTGGTTCTTTTTTCGTTGGTATTGTTTATCCGGCTTCAACGAAAAGGAAAATAAACGTATAAAAAAGAACCGCTTCGAAAGCGGTTCTTTTTTATACGTTCTGATTTTTTATTCAATACCCAGATAGGTCTTCTGAACCATCTCGTTCTGTTTTAGTTTTGAGGCGTCATCGGTCAACGCGATGGAACCTGTCTGGAGAACGTAGCCACGGTGGGCGATGGAGAGCGCCATCAAGGCGTTCTGTTCCACCAGCAAAATGGTGGTGCCTTGCTCGTTCAACTTTTTGATGGTGTCGAAGATCAAGTCCACCAGCACCGGTGCGAGACCCATCGAGGGCTCATCCAGCATGAGGATGCGGGGATTGAGCATCAGTCCGCGCCCGATGGCAAGCATTTGTTGTTCACCGCCGGAGAGTGTTCCACCATACTGCGCAACACGTTCCTTGAGGCGGGGGAAGGTCTCGTAGACCATTTCCATGCGGTCTTTGATATCTTTGGCATTGGTAACGGTGTAGGCGCCCATGTCCAAATTTTCCTGCACGGTCAATTTGGGAAAGATACCGCGCCCTTCGGGGACGTGTCCGACCCCTTTTGCGACGATGCGGTGAGCATCGAGGTTTGAAATATTTTCACCGGAAAGTTCCACCTTGCCTTCACGCGGGTGGATGATGCCAGAGATGGTGCGCAATGTGGTGCTTTTGCCTGCACCGTTCGACCCGATCAGGGTGACGATCTCGCCTTCGTTAACATGCAGAGAGATGCCCTTCAAGGCGTGGATGTGTCCGTAATAGGAATGGACATTGGTGAGTTCAAGTAGTTTTCCCATAACAGAGACTCCTATACCTTTTGTTCGTGGGCAACGGCGGCGCCGCGTCCGAGGTAGGCTTCGATCACGCGAGTGTTCGAGCGAATCTCAGCCGGAGAACCTTCAGCGATCTTTTCGCCATAATCCATCACCGAGATGTGTTCAGAAATGCCCATCACCACACGCATGTCATGTTCGATCATCAAAATGGTGATGCCCTTTTCATCACGAATGCGGCGGAAGAGTTTGATGGCATCTTCTGATTCATTCGGGTTCATGCCTGCCGTGGGTTCATCCAACAACAGCAGGGTGGGGCTGGCGGCGAGAGCGCGGGCGATCTCAATGCGGCGTTGACCACCATAAGGCAGGTTGCGGGCGAGTTCATTCCCCACATTCTTCAAGCCGACGAATGCCATCAAGTCTTTGCCGCGCTGTTCGGCTTCTTTTTCTTCTTCATGGAACTTCTTCGAACGGAAGACTGTGTCGATAGCGCCTTGCTTCAGTTGGATGTGCATGCCAACAAGGATATTCTCCAGAACGGTCATACTGCCAAAGAGGCGAATGTTTTGGAAGGTACGTGCAATACCGGTAGCTGCCACTTGGTCGGGGCGAAGACCGATCAAGGAATGGTCCTTGAATTGAATTTGACCTTCTTCAGGAGTGTAGATACCGGTCAGTGTATTGAAGAATGTGGTCTTCCCTGCGCCGTTCGGACCAATAATGCTGACGATCTTTCCAGCATCCACCGAGAAGGTCATTTTGTTCACAGCGGTCAGACCGCCAAAGCGTTTTACAACATTGTTTGTCTGTAGTAGTGCCATGGTTGCAGCCGCCTATTCTTTTTCTTCGCCAAGTTCACGCTGACGCCGTTCTGCCGGGATCAATCCGGAAGGACGGAAGATCATCATCAAAATGAGGATGATACCGAAAACGAGTTTCTGATATTTGGCAGGATCCAATTGGTTGGAAAGATCCTTCCAGGCGAAGTTAATGATCGGGATGACCGCGTCACTTTGGCGCAGGTCACTTAGATACAAAGAGAAGTTTTGCAGGATCTGGATGTTCAACAGGGTCACAGCCGAAGCACCAAAGATCACGCCGGGAATGCTGCCCAACCCGCCAAGGATAACCATGGTCAACACACCAATGGAGACTTGGAAGGAGAACGTCTCAGGGCTGACGAAGGTGCGGTTTGCGGCGTAGAGAGCGCCCATGGCTCCAGCAAAGGAGGCTCCGGCGGCGAAAGCGGCGAGCTTCATCTTCACGAGGGGAATGCCCATGGCGATGGCAGCCGTTTCATCTTCGCGGATGGCGGTCCAGGCGCGTCCAATGCGGGAGTCTTCGAGGCGGGTTGCCACCACGATCACGATCGCAATGATGATCAACGCCAGGAAGTAGAACATCACATTGTAAAAGTCGGCATCGGTGACTTCATGTCCAACCAGGGGTTCGAGGAAACCGCGTAGGACCATCAGCACACCTTCTGGTGGCAATGGCGGACGTTGGATAGGGGTGATGCCCTGCGGACCATTGGTCAGGTTGATCGGTTTGTCGAGGTTGAGCGCCAACACGCGGATCACTTCACCAAAACCGAGTGTCACAATAGCCAGGTAATCGCCTTTCACACGCAGAACCGGCAGACCCAGCAAAATACCCATCAAGGCTGCAAGCCCCACCCCAAGGAACAGAAACAACCAGAACCAGCGTGAGTCAAGGAAGAATTCCGCATTGGCGGGAGCCGCACCAGGGATGGAGTACAACAGTGACATTTGCTTGGAACCGAAGATCGCCCAGGCATAAGCGCCAACCGCGTAAAAGGCAACATATCCAAGGTCCAGCAAGCCTGCCATACCGATCACAATATTCAATCCCAACGCCAGCGCTGCAAACACTGCCATCTGGAATATGACTTCAAGAAGGAAGATATTCTTGATACCGATCACTGGCAAAATGATGACAATGAGGAGCAAGCCAATAAATGCCTTTATTTTCAAGGGCATTTTCATGAAATAAAGGATTATGGGGGTTGTCATCAACACAAGGAATGCCCCAAGCGATCTGGGGTTTTGGAACAGAGTAATGGTTCCAATAATGAGAAAGGCAAAAGCGATCACGATCGGCCAGAACCCTGTATTCGCTTTTTTGTATAAGTCGCTGAAAAGTGTTTTCATGGGTATCCTTTTCTTTGGGGCTTAGGCTTTCTGCCCAACGGTTTGACCCAACAAACCGGAAGGACGGAAGATCAATACAATGATCAAGACGGCGAAGGCAAAAATATCTTTGTATTCAGCGCCAAATGCACCGTTCGTAAAAATACCCAGATACGATGCAGAAAAAGATTCAAGCAAGCCAAGCACCAATCCGCCGAGGAGTGCGCCGGTCAGGTTACCAATACCGCCCAACACCGCAGAGGTAAACGCCTTCAAGCCGGGGAAGAACCCAGAGAATGGATCCAGTTTTGTGGCTTTCAGTGCGAACAAAACACCTGCCGCACCGCCTAATGCACCGCCGATCAAAAAGGTGATGGAAATGATCTGGTTAACATTGATGCCCATTAAACTGGCAGAGGGTCGGTCTTGAGCGACCGCACGAATCGCTTTGCCCACCTTTGTCCCATTCACAAGGAAGTTCAAGATGACCAACATCAAAACCGCAACGCCAACGATGAGCACAGATTTGATCTGGATGCGCAGCGGATCTTCCATGCCGGGAACCGCTATTTTCCAAAATTCATCGAAGGTGCCAAATTTTGGAAGAATGACGTTGAATTCACCAGTTGTCAGGCTGAGGATAAGGCGCACAATGTCTTGAAGGAAAAAGGACATACCGATGGCGGAGATCAGCGGCACGAGTTTTGGGGCGCCGCGCAAAGGCTTATATGCGACGCGCTCCACGGTCACCGCCAGAGAGCCGGAAACGACCAATGCCAGCAGGATCGCAAGCGCGATCACTAAATATTCGTTCATAGTGGCTAGCACACCAGCATGTTCAAAATATGCCATAAGCTGGATGCCCACAATACCGCCCACCATGAAGATCTCGCTATGAGAAAAATTGATGAACTCCAAAACACCATACACCATGGTATAGCCGAGGGCGATGGTGGAATAGACAAAGCCAATGGTCAAACCATTTATGATGACCTGCGGCAGGATCAACATGGTCCTTTCCACTAGGTCGAAGTCTGTTACGTTGAATTTGAATATGTAAGCGAGGAGTACAGTAACAAGTGACAGGATCACACTCGCCCCCAAGGCGAACAAGAGGATCTGCCCGATTGGAAAAAGGAAGAACTTGTAAACGGGATTAGCTGCAAATTGCTTCATTATCATCAATCCTGTCTTTTTGAAAATGAGCCTCTCCCCGCAAGGGGGAGAGGCTTTTGGTGCAAAGGAAAGGGATTATTCGCCCTTGCCGGGGGAAGCAACTTCGAGAACTTCAACGATCTCGTTGGTGCCCCAGTCCGCAGCAGCAGCAGCGTTCACCTTGATGATGAAGTACTGGGCGGTGGGAAGATCGCCAATGTCGTCGAAGGCGATGTTGCCGGTCAGACCTTCAATGTTGACCTGGCGGATCGCTTCAGCAACCTGGAGGCGGGAAGGCTTGCCGCCAGCAGCTTCAGCAGCAGCCTTGATCGCGGTCAAACAGACGTTCATGGAGTCATAAGCCTGAGCGGCGTAAGCTTCAGGAGCGGCGCCGAACTTGGCTTCGTAGTCTGCAGCGAACTGAGCAGCAGAGGGGTAGGCAGCAGCCGGACCAGCAACGGTGGTGTAGTACATACCGCCACCAGTGGTCAGAGCGTCACCAGCAATGTCAGCGAGGTCGGAGGAATCCATACCATCGGTGCCGAGGAAGGTGCCTTCGTAGCCGGCATCGCGAGCCTGCTTGAAGAACACACCAGCCTGATTGTAGATACCAGCGAAGAACACAACATCGGGCTGGGTCGCAACCACGGGGGTCACGATCGCATCGAAGTTGGCCTGTTCTTCAGTACCTTCGAAAGCCACAACTTCCAAACCATCTTCTTCAGCGGCAGCGCGGAAGAATTCAGCCACGCCCTGACCATAAGCGGTCTTGTCGTGAATGATGTAGACGGACTGGGCGCCGAGGGTGGTGAAAGCGAATTCTTCAGCAGCAGGAGCCTGAACGTCATCGCGACCCACAACACGGTTCACTTCGAGGTAACCACGGGTGGTCACAACGGGGTTGGTGTTAGCGGGGGAGACGAAGGCGAGATTGGCGGTGTGATATTCCTCAGAAGAGGGGATCATAACGCCGGAGTTGAGGTGACCGACACCGCAGAGGATGTCAGCATCAGCAACAATGTTCTTGGCATTCGCAACGCCGACATCAGGGGTAGCCTGGTCATCGTACGGAGCGAGTTGGACATCGTAGCCCATGGCAATGAGGTCGCCAGCGAGCTGTTCGAGGGCGAGCTCAGCACCCTGCTTGATGGCAACACCCAAGAGGGACTGACCACCAGAGAGGGGGCTCTGGGTAGCGATCTTAATGGTGCCACCAGCAGCAGGCGCAGCTTCTTCGGTAGCAGCAGGGGCTTCAGTAGCAGCTTCGGTAGCAGCGGCTTCGGTAGCGGCGGGTTCTTCTGCAGCAGGGGCGCCACAGGCGGCGAGTGCCATGCTGGCGATCACCAACAGGGACAGCAAAGCGAATAAACGCTTGTTCATTATCTTACTCCTCCAAAATTTACAAAAGTTTTTTTATTCCCGCAAACCAGTTGCGGGTGGCGACGAACAGAGCAGACTAAGCGCAGGCGAGTCGGCATCACCTCCTTATAAAGTTGTTTATATACAAAGAAAGCCTAAAAACCCTAAACGGTGGATTTTTATGGCTTGTTTGACGAACCGTAGTTGATTACCAATAATTGGATGTGCGAATGGCTAATAATACGTCGATTTCCAACATCGGTCAAGCATTTGGTCTATACGTTTTCACAAAATTTGAGGGAATTAATCTAAATTATTGCTGTGCAGGCTTATAGAGCAATTGCTCACGAATGCGCAGGTCCGTATTACGGATCTTCATGGCAAGATCTGCAGCGAGGTTATACATCAGGCGATACCCAAGCTGAGGATAGGTCTCACAAAGCATTACGATCTTATCGCGGGGAATGACCAGCAACCGCGTGTCTTTTTGTGCCGCACGCGCAGATGCCGAACGCAAACCCTCATCCACCAACGCAACTTCACCGAAAGACTGACCCCTGCGCAAACGAGCAACCACCGTTTCATTCTTACCCAACGCCCCCGTCGTACCACGATTGATGAGAATATCCACCTCACCTTGCACGATCACATACAGCTCCTTACTGCTGCTGTTTTCTTGAAAGATGGTCTCATTCGCATCAAACTCAACTTCCTGACACAAATTGGCAACCAGCTCCAATTGAGTGGGTGTGAATTGATAAAAAATATCGCTTTGCTTGAGGAAATTGACAAGGTTGCTCATAGCCGAAAGTTTAGCATATTAGGGGATGAAGTGCAACGCTTCAATCTACGGGTAGGTCTGGTTCAACCAATCAAGCGGATCCACCTGGACGCCGTTCACCCACAACTCCCAGTGCAAGTGCGCCCCGGTCACACGCCCCGTCCCGCCGACCAGACCGATCACATCGCCCTGATTGACCGTTTGCCCCACCTGCACCTGTATCGCAGATTGATGCCAGAAACCGCTGTACACACCCCAACCATGATCGATGATTGTTGCATTCCCACGCACCGTCCACGGACCGGCGAAGATCACCACTCCCGAAGCCGGAGCGGTAATAGGCAACCCGTCACCACCGCCGAAGTCCAAGCCGGTATGAAAGCCTTGGATCGTCAGATTTGTCCCTTGACCGATATACGTGCGGCGATTTCCATACCGCGACGTGAAGTACGTCGACTCTGCGTACGCGATCGCCGGAGAGATGAAATCACCCGTCCATAATTTTGTTGGAGTGGCAGGAGTAGTAATGGAGATCAGTTGTTGTTGTTCTGGTTCTGTAGAGGCAGGGTCAATCGTTGCCGGGTCTACATAAAGGAGCGGGTCTTCCGGATATCCTCCCGAAATGACTAACACCAACTGCTCATACGATTGGGTGCTGCCATCGGGCAAGGTCGCATCCAATCTCAGTGGATACACACCCGGTTCGAGCAATGCATGCACGCCTTGTAATGCTACTTGCGAGCCGTCATCCTGCGGGAAGAAATTCAATTGATGGTCGACCAACAATCCGCCAAGTTTGACGCCCGGTTCAGCCACCACGGTGATGACACCCGTTCCGCCTTGTTTGATCGGCAACCCACTGATCTCGGCGCTGATAAAGGCGGAAGGAAGTCCGCTGGCGTTGTTCTCACTGGCTTCACCTGGAGTATACAACGTATCACCTGGCATGCTTGCCCATGTGCCATCTAATTGATTGATAGCAGTCAGCGACCAAACATCGGTATTGTTCTTTACCGCCAACTCCAACATGGATTCGCCGGCAGTAGGGGAGATGCGCTTGCTATATTGGGTTTGGTCTTGCACAGGGACGATCATGTTGCTGCCCACATAAAATTCACTGGGGCTGACCACATGATTCAATCTGCGGAAAAGCACATCCTGCACTTGGGTTTGGCGCATCAACCCACGATACGAGTCGCCAAAGTTGATGAACTTGGTATCTAGAATTCCAGTGATGCCATTCAAGCCGGGGATGATGAGTTGCTGACCCACTGCCAGCGAATTTGCATCGACAATGCCATTGGCAGCCAGAAGCTCATCGATGCTGATGCTGAAGCGCGCTGCAATGGAATACAAACTGTCTCCCGGTTGGACGATATAGATCGGACCGGTGGTATCTTGTGCAAGGGCTGGTTTGAGGGGAACAACAAGGGTTAGCAGGAGGAGTGCAATAAAAAAACGTTTAAGCATGTTTGAATTCAACTTTGTCACCAATTTCATAATCCGCCCAACGATCTGGGTGTATCTCAAGGGTAAATTTTGCGTCTGCCTTGGGGAAGTAGGCAGGTTTCCATGATTTCGCGATGACCTTGTCCACCACGGTCATGTCAGAGTTGATCCAGATCACGGCAAGGTCGAAGGGCACGAAGAGCATATGGATGGACGTGTCGAGGCGTGAATCACGCTTTTCGACGAGGAGCAGGCCTTCGTCCAGAGAGAGGCGGGAGCGGAACATCAATCCACGTAGCTTGCAAAGGAAAGTGTCACAATAACCCACGCGGGCGGGCTTATCCAATTTCCGGCTGAGGTTTTGTACAGTGATGGGGCGGGGCATGTCGTTTTATGAAAAATGGGCGGCGTATTCGCCGCCCGCTTTGGAATAAAAGAATTATTTCTGGCTGAAAACTTTGTCTACACTATCCATCAGTTCTTGCGGACTGAATGGCTTGGCAATGTAGTCATCCACTTTGGCGATGTGTAAGCCGAGAACCTTATCGATGTTCTGCGCTTTCGCGGTGACCACGATGACAGGAATATCGCGCAGGGAAGTTTCGGCTTTCATTTGTTGATATACTTCCCAGCCATCCATATCTGGCATCATGAGATCTAACAGTACAAGGTCGGGGTGGATTTCTTTAATGAGGCGTATACCTTCCACACCTCCGGCTGCACCTTCCACTTTATAACCCTTTCGATTGAGAATCAACCGAATGAGATCGATCATTTCGGGCTCATCTTCTACGCATAGGATGGTTTTTGTTGTTGTTTCATCCATAGTTTTTGCCTTCCAAGTAAGTTTACCATAAAGAGATTAGTCAACTTTGTATGAATATCATAACTTGGAACGTTAACGGAATTCGAGCGGCACTTGGGAAGAATGCCTTGCATTGGGCGTTTGAAAAACAGCCAGATGCGCTTTGTTTGCAAGAAGTGAAAGCACGCCCCGAGCAATTGGATGAGGAACAGGCTTCGCAATTGAAGTTGCCATACATCTGGAACCCAGCCGAGCGCGCCGGGTATAGCGGAGTGGCAACCTTCCATAAGAATCAGCCAGATGAGATTCAGCTTGGTTTGGGTGATCCCGAATTCGATGTGGAGGGACGCGTCATCCAAACCCGTTGGGGGAATCTGCGTCTCTTCAATATTTACTTCCCGAACGGGCAACGTGGACACGACCGTGTGGATTACAAACTCCGCTTTTACGCCCGCCTGTTGGAACTTTGTCAGTCGCTTCATTCTAAGGGTGAGTTGGTCATCATTACAGGTGACTTCAATACCTCGCACATGCCCATCGACTTGAAAAATCCCAAAGCCAACGAGAAGACCTCCGGCTTTTTGCCAGAAGAGCGCGAATGGGTGGGGAAGTATCTGGAAAATGGCTTCGCCGATGCCTACCGCCGCCTCTACCCAGACCGGGTCCAATATACCTGGTGGACGTATCGCCTCAACGCCCGTGCCCGCGGAATTGGCTGGCGTTTGGATTATTTCCTCGTCTCTGAGGCTTTGATGCCAAGAGTAAGGGATGTCATTATCCACGAAGGGGTGATGGGGTCCGATCACTGCCCAGTGGAATTAATTTTGGATTAGGAAAGTCCAAATATGGTCCACATGACGAATGGTTGATTGGTTTTGAAAGCCAATTCTGTTTAAATTGTGAGCCACGTTAGAAAAACGTAATAATAGAAGCCTAAACGGTATCTCTACTGCTATGGCTTGGTATAATGACTGTGTAAGTCAAATTTGGAGGATTCCGTGAATTCCCGTAGTCAATCGTTTTTTGTGTACTTTCTGTTACTCGTTGCCATCGGAGCGATGATCTTCGTTGGGCTGCGAGACAATTCCAGCGCTGCCGAGCCGCTCACCATTAGTGAGGTGGCACGGATGATCGAGAATGGTCAGGTCGCTCGCATCATTATCGAGAGCGACGATACCATCCGCGTGGTGAAGCTCAGTGGTTCAGAAGAGACCGCTTTGGAGTCCCGCAAAGAGGCGGACACAACCCTTATCGGACAACTTCGTGATTATGGTGTTACTCCCGAGCAGCTTGCCGAAGTGAATATCGAAGTCAGCGCTCCGTCTCCGTGGGGCGGCGTGTTAAGCGGCGCACTTTATCTGTTACCTGTTCTCTTTATGGGTGGTTTGTTGTGGTTTATCTTCCGCCAGGCGCAGGGCAGCAACAATGCGGCGATGTCTTTTGGTAAATCTCGTGCGCGTATGTTCAGTGGGGAACACCCCACCGTTACGTTTGCCGATGTTGCCGGTGCCGACGAAGCCAAGCAGGAATTGGCAGAGATCGTCGAGTTCCTGAAAGAACCGCAGAAGTTCATCCAGTTGGGTGCTCGTATTCCGAAGGGTGTTTTATTGGTGGGCCCTCCCGGAACCGGTAAGACCCTTCTTTCTAAAGCAGTTTCCGGCGAAGCAGGCGTGCCCTTCTTCTCCATCTCTGGTTCTGAATTTGTTGAAATGTTCGTGGGCGTGGGCGCCAGCCGCGTGCGTGACCTGTTCGATCAAGCCAAGCGCCATTCCCCTTGTATTATTTTCGTAGATGAAATTGATGCTGTGGGTCGTCAGCGTGGGGCAGGTCTCGGCGGTTCACACGATGAACGCGAGCAGACCCTCAACCAGATGCTTGTCGAAATGGACGGCTTCGATACTGACACCAACATCATCATCATTGCTGCAACCAACCGTCCCGATATCCTTGACCCGGCTCTTCTCCGCCCCGGTCGCTTTGACCGCCGCGTGACCCTCGACCGCCCCGATGTGAAGGGACGCGAAGCCATCCTCAAGGTTCATGTTAAAGGCAAGCCATTGGAACCACAGGCTGACCTCGCTTCTGTAGCGCGTGGTACACCCGGTTTCGCTGGCGCCGACCTTGAAAACCTCGTCAATGAAGCGGCGATTTTATCTGCTCGCCGTAACAAGAAATCCATCGGTCAGCCCGAATTGGAAGAAGCCATCGAACGCGTAGTGATGGGACCGGAACGCAAGAGCCGCCTCATCTCCGACGAAGAGAAGCGCATCATTGCCTACCATGAGGCTGGTCATGCCATCGTAGCCAATGCCATCGCTGAAGCCGACCCTGTCCAAAAAGTGACCATCGTTGGTCGCGGACAAGCTGGCGGTGTAACGTGGTTCCGCCCCGATGAAGACCGCATGCTTATGTCCCGCAAGAAGATGCTGGCGACACTTGCATACGCACTGGGTGGTCGCGCCGCCGAAGAACTCGTCTTCGACGACATCACCTCCGGCGCTTCCGGCGACATCGAGCAGGTGACCCGCATGGCTCGTGCCATGGTTACCCGTCTCGGTATGAGTTCGGAAATGGGCACTCTCGCATACGGACAGAAGGAAGAGTTGATCTTCCTCGGACGTGAAATCTCCGAACAGCGCGATTACTCCGAAGCTGTTGCCGAACAGATCGACCGTGAAGTTCGCAAGCTGGTGGAAGATGCCTATAAGCAAGCCAAAGTGACTGTGAAGAAATACCGCAAGCAGTTGGATGCGGTTGCGAAGAAACTTCTCGAAGTGGAATCCATTACCCGTGAAGAGTTCGAAGCCATCTTCCCGCCCCCGTTCGGCAAGAAGAGCGGCACCCCGCAGTTGACCGCCTAAGCGGAAAAATAGTGAAACAAAAAGAGCCTTCCATACTCTGGAAGGCTCTTTTTTGAAGATGATTATTTAGATCATTACATTGGGGAATGTCCGCAAGATATCGGCATATTCGGCTGCTAATTCTTCAGCGCTCTTGGTTTTTGCAATCGCTGAAAATTCAAGCGCACGTAACCTGCCCGTGCATTGACTACCATCGATCAACTTCTGACTTACATTCAATTGTTGTCCCACACCTGAGCTGATTGTGGTGATCAGGCTTAGCACAGCGCCAATTCCACAGGCATTTTGCCAATCTAACAAACCCGGAATCACAGTGGGCCCTTCTATGGCGGTCAGCGCTGTGATGAATGCCGTGACTGCCGAGCCGATCGTTGTAACCAAGGTAAGTGTGGAATTCATCTTGCTCTGTTGTTTTGTATAAGCACTGACCTTTGAGAGACTATCTTGAATTTTGCGGGTCATATCAGAAACATCGATCGAGTTTTTGTCTTTCATATGCATACATCCTCTTCGATAAAACAAAAGCGCCTGAAAATTTTGCTTAGAGCATCATTTCTCAGGCGCTTTATGGTTTATATCAATACATCAAGGGGAAAGCCTGCTCAATTGCAGATTACTTGCCTTCCTTGTGCTGTCTCACCAACTCACGGCGCAGGATCTTGCCGACCGTAGTCTTGGGCAACTCGGTGCGGAACTCGTAGTGGGTGGGGACTTTATACGGAGCAAGATGCTCTTTGCAGAACGCCTTGATCTCTTCTTCGGTTAGCGTTTCACCCGGCTTGACGACGATCCACGCCTTGACGGTCTCACCACGGTGCGGGTCAGGGATACCGCCCACGCCCACTTCCAAAACCTTGGGATGATCCATGATGGCTTCTTCCACTTCGCGTGGCCATACCTGGAATCCACCTGGCTTGATGAGTTCCTTCTTGCGGTCAACGATATAGAAGTAACCGTCTTCGTCCATGCGGGCGATGTCACCCGTGAAGAGCCATGTCTTGCCATCTTTTAACTGGCGCAAGGAATTGGCGGTCTCAGTCGGCATGTTGTGATAGCCCTTCATCACCTGCGGACCGTTAATAACGATCTCACCGATCTCACCCAGTGGCATTTCGGTCTCGCCGTCATCGAGGCTGATGATCTTCACATCCACATCTGGCAAAGGCATACCGATGGAGCCCGTCTTGTTCACGCCATCGAGCGGATTGCAGTGCGTCGCTGTCGGCGCTTCAGACATGCCAAAGCCTTCGAACACTTTACCGCCGGTCAGGCGTTCAAATTCTTCCTTGGTCTCACGCATCAACGCCGCTGAACCGGAGATACAAGCCTTGATCGAGGACAAGTTGTATTTGCCAGCTTTCACATCTGGGTGATTGTTGATGGCGTTATAAAGCAAAGGCACGCCGGGGAAGATGGTCGCCTTGTATTTGCTGATATTTTCCAATACATCTTTCAAGTCACGCGCGTTGGGCACCATCACCATACTCGCGCCAGATGCCATTGCAAAGTTCATGCCTGCCACCATGCCATACACATGGAAGAGTGGAATGCCCATCAGCACGACTTCCTTGCCTTCATCCAACCCCGTCATCCAGGATTTGATCTGCAAGGTATTTGCCACCACATTGCGGTGCATGGCAACTGCGCCCTTTGGCACACCGGTGGTCCCGCCAGAATACTGGAAGAGCGCCGTGTCATCAGGTTGAATATCGACATTGGGCTTGGAGGAATTGACATGCTTCTTTAGCAAATCTTGCATCCACACATCGTTGGCATCCAACGAATCGACGCGGTCGCCTTCCTTCTTTTCTTTTGCCAATGTGAATAGGATCTTCAAAACGGGGGGTAGGGCTTCTTTGATGTTCGAAACAATGATCTTCTTCAACCCCGACCTTGCCCGAACTTCCTTCAACTTGCCGTAGAAGCGGCTCAATGTGAACATGATCTCGATCCCCGCATCGTTCACTGGCGTAAGCACTTCATCAACTGGGTAGGTGGGGTTCACAGCCACCACCACACCGCCTGCTTTCAAAATACCGAAATAGGCAACCACGAACTGCGGCAGGTTCGGCATGAAGATACCAACCCGATCGCCTTTCTTTACGCCCATTTCCATGAGCGCAGCAGCCATGCTATCAGACATCTTATTGATGTCCCGATATGAAATGACCGCGCCCTTGAAGATCGTGCAGGCGTGGTCAGGATATTTGCGCGCGGCTTCTTCCAAAAAATGAAATAGCGGCACCTTGGGATATTCGATTGTTTGCGGCACACCCTTATCGTAATGTGCCAGCCACGGTTTGTTGCTCATACTTCCTCCTCCATTGGTTTGTTGGATAACTGAAGATGACTCTCTACCTAGGCTCGAAGTATATACGTGAAGATATTAAAAGTCAATTACAACACCCATTTTTATGTGGAGTTACGGATAATCGTTTCAATTTCATTGAGTAAATTTTCACGTGCAGGATGGAACCAATGAATGGATGGGTCTGACTCCTTGAACCAATTGCCTTGCCTGCGCACGAAGACCCGAGTCAAGCGCCTCATTTCGACTTTGGCCTGTTCAATCGTCATCGAACCTTGTACTACGCTGACACATTCTCGATACCCAATAGCAGACATGCTTGGCAAAGTGGGGGCGTAACCGCGTTCAAGTAAACCTTTTACTTCATTCAACAAGCCATCAGCGAACATCTTATCAATACGTTCATCCACGCGTTGATACAACTCCTCACGCGGACGAGCCAACCCGATGGTGATCAAGTGATATGGCGAATCTCCCTGCCCGCGTTGCTCAGAGAATCTTCTCCCTGTAGTAAAGATCACTTCCAACGCCCGTATCGTGCGGCGGACATTTCTTAGATCAATCGCTTGAGCAGCTTGTGGGTCTAATACCTTCAGTTTGTCGTGTAGCCACTCTTTTCCTCTTTCCTCTTTCACCTTTTCGAGAACATCTCTCATTTTTTCGTTTGGTGTCACCTCTGGCGGACTCCACCCCTGCGTCACCGCACGGATATATTGCCCCGTACCGCCCACCAAGAACGGCAACCGTCCGCGTGCGTGGATGCCTGCAATTGCATCTTGTGCCATT
>Ga0209066_10002018_pt1 | contig 25613 bp, 38 predicted proteins | sample All_14_2_FD_187198 | JGI IMG/M metagenome (GOLD analysis project Ga0209066, IMG submission 187198) | Freshwater microbial communities in response to fracking from Pennsylvania, USA - Allegheny Zone_MetaG_DW_15 (SPAdes) (version 2) ... | reverse complement strand
CCGGAAAGCCTTGCGGCACAACGATTCCAGCCGATTTTCGCTTATTTCCGGGTGCCCGTTCTACTGCAGCACCTACCCGGCAGGCCTGCACTACTTCAATTTTCCAGCCGGTACAGATTTTTCAACAGCTTACTTGAGAGGTGTGGCCGGGCACCTATTTCGGTGAGAATTCCAGCCCGAAAATCCTTACTCTGCCGACCTCGCCGGATTCCAGGTCGATCGGCCCGCCTCGACCTTACTTCGGCAGGTTGGCCGGATTCCTGTTCACCCCACAACGCATGTGAGCGACATGCTGTGTTACATACAAATGACACACTTAAGTATTGAAATAGTGCTTGACATAGTTCAAACGGGTCACATAGACTGATCGCAATTCAACAGGACACCGACCATGCAAGCACCACCGAAACCCCTACCCTCAAACCCTCCACCTCGTCACAAGTCAAGCGGCATTGTTCCGACCGACATGCAGGAGAGCAGCGCAACCGACGCACCCCAGGCCACCGCAGCACAACCGACCAACATGACCCTCGTGGGTCGGATTCAAGCCTTGTCCATGGGTGAGTGTTGCAGCGAGTCGCGCTACATCGACTTCAACACGACCGACCGTCAGACCTTCGATCAGGTCATCAAGGCATTGCGGTCGACCGTCAACAAGGCGGTGAGTCGTGCAGCAGCACGGACAGGCGGTGAATACTCGACGGTCACGGGTCACTACATGACACGGGACAACAACATCGTCGTCGTTGCGACCGCACTACGCACCGGCTGACCTGCCGTCTTTTGTCAGGCGCGGCACTCAACCAACAGTTGAACAAACAACCATCAACCGGAGAATCACCATGACCATCGTTGAAAAAGTAACCCCCGAGGGGCAAGGCACTGTCGAAAAAGAGATACCACCCTTTTTGCTGCCTGGGTTCGAACCTCAGTCACTCGGCACCATCGAGTTCGCCGAACAGAAGCGCGATACCCTGCGTGCCGAGTCGATGATTAACCTGGCAATCGGCATGACCCTCGTGCAGTCCGGCGACATCCGGCAGATCGTCATCACGGAAGACATGATCGAGCAGTTCGCAGCACGGTATCGCGTTGTGACCTCGGATACGCCTGCCGGCGTGCTGTTGGAGGTGATCGAGAAATGACCATTGAGTGTTACTACAAGCAGTGTCCATTTCATTCAAGCAACACGGGCGATGACGATGGGCCGTACTGTCATGAACCGAAGTGTCACGCTACCGACAGCGAGTGCACCGAGTGGCAGGCCGAACGAGATGCTGAACTGAAACGCATTGGTATCAATCTTGTTCGAGGGTGACACCATGAAACTCGTCCTACTCGAAAGCCCGTATGCCGGTGACACCGAGCGCAACGTTGACTACGGTCGACGTTGCCTCCGCGACTCGATCATGCGAGGTGAAGCCCCGATGGCGTCACACCTGTTGTACACCCAACCTGGCGTGCTGAATGACGATGAACCGAGTGAGCGGGTGACGGGTATCAACCGGGGACACGCCTGGCTCACTGCGGTCAATGCGGTAGTTGTCTACCAAGACCTCGGCATCAGCCCCGGTATGGAAATCGGCATCAAGCGTGCGGTGCAGATGGGTATTCCGGTTGAATATCGGTGGATCGGTTGTGATGTCGACAATTACCCGGAAATTGATCAACTGAGTGACTGTCATTTCGTAAAAATTGAAGATGCCGATCCTGCCTTGGTCAAAGCAATGTCGTCGGTCATGCGTAGTGACTGCTCGTCACATCTTACTGTCGGACAACCGACCATTACCTTTCGTGACTTCATTGCCGTCAATGTACTGGCAGCAGTGATTTCAAACCCGGCAGACCCACCGCAAGAAAATGACACATATGCCGAGCTTGCGTATGAAATGGCAGACTCAATGATCAAAGCTCGGAGAACTCACGTTTCAGCCGGTCACAAGTATGTAAAGGGTACTTCGGAATGAGCCTGATCAGAGACAACCTGATGACGCAACCGGGCTACTCGCCGTATTGCGGAAACGATAACTGCTATGTCGGGGCTCCGCGCACGACCTTTGACGGTGAGCAGTTCAAGTGCCGGTGTGGATGGCGCTCGCAGTTCGACGCCGAGTTCATCACGAAGTACAAGGAGAAGTGGAGTGTCGGCGTGAAAGGCGGTGCAGCATGAGAAAGTCTTGCCGCCGAACAGTTAGGTCGAAAGTCCCTCCCATGCTCGTTACTTCAATGGTGCAGCCGGATGTAATGATGACCGAGTACCTGGCTATTGAGGCATTCAAGAGTGGTTATGCCGGAACAACCCATTGGAATACGCTCAACTCGTGTCGCGACATGCTGATAGCGGCTGCACATGAGAAGGGTGATCAGGACGTACTCAAGGTCACATCCGTTGCAGGTATCGCCCTGGACAACATCAAGGCCCGCTACCTCACGACTGAGCGCATGGGTGTGACCGGCGAAGAGTTGAAAGCACTCAGCCTGCTTGTCGAGACAAGTGATGATTTCTGGAAACGCCAGTCGGGCCAGTTGTACCGTCAAGCGGTCGCGACCGTAGATCGCGCCCAACAGTTATTCAAGGAGAAGGTAAATGCGTCGTGAAGACTTTGCAGTGCTGTTTTTCCTCATGCTCATTTCGTTGTGCTGTTGGGCATATTGGGAAGGTACGTTTTGGTTGTTGGGTCACATCGATGTGAAGGTGGGTTGGAAATGAACACGACATCTGACGACAAGGCACCGCTATTCCATCTCGGTCGACTGCTCGCCACACCGAATTATTTGCATCAATGGCGAGCCGGCCATGCGGGTGACGAGGAAGCGGCTCAAAAGGGAACGCTCGATCTGGTGTGGCGACACGTCACGGGTGACTTCTCTGATTGCGGTGAGGAAGACGCACAGTCGAACCGTGATGCGATCAAGAATGGGTCACGGGTGTTCAACGTGTTCCACACCAAGATCGGAACCGTCTGGATCATCACGGAGGCAGACCGCAGTGCGACAACGATCCTGATGCCGGAAGACTACTGACATGCACACGCTCAAGAAGACACACCCCAATGGCGACGTGCGGTACGAAATAACCCACGGTACGAACCGATACATTGTCAGCCTGTCCCGCGACCAGGCGTGCGACCGTGCATCCGTCGTACAGGCAATCCGTCGTGCCCGAAAGGCGGTGCGAGGATGAACACAGCATGCCCGTCGGTCAACAAGTACGCCGCAGCATTCAGGACACTTGGTGGTATCACAACTGCAACCAAACTGTCGGTACTGCTCGGCATTACGGTTCAGGCCGCGCATCAGTTTCTCACGCGCCACACCGGGCGGTTTGTCCGCATAACGGGCAAGAGCAAGGAAGGCACAACCTACCAATGGATTCGCTATGACAACTCGCCTCTCTGATTACCCCCAGGTTCACGTCGACATCGAAACCCTCGGTTGTCGACCAACGTCGGTCATCCTGTCCATCGGTGCGGTACTGCTCGACTACGAGAGCGAGCGGATCACGAAAGAGATGCACGTCAACATTCACCCTGATGACTGTGAGTTCTACGGTCTGACGACCGACGAGGAAACCGTTCGGTGGTGGAAGTTTCAGTCTGAGGCAGCAAAGGCTCGCACCCTCGACCCGAAGACGCGCATTACTTTGAGCAAGGCACTGGATTCCCTGACCGGCTTCCTCCCGAAAGGGTCGTTCGAGTTGTGGGTCAACGGGCCGGACTTCGATGTGTCGATCCTCACGAATGCCTACTTGGCGACCATGAAGAAAGTACCCTGGCCATTTTGGGCAGTACGGGATTACCGGACCATTCGTGAAACCTTCCCACACGTCAAAGCGCCGGCCAAGAATAAGGCGGCACACGACGCACTTGAGGATGCACGCTATCAAGCCCTGCACACCCTCGCCATTTTTCGCGCAGTGAAACAACCATCAGTTGATTTGTAAAGGAGTAATGAAGTGAAATCCATCGAAGAACGGGTGATGACCGTCATCAAAGAACAAGTCGGGCTAACCACCCCTCCGCTTTCCGTTGAAACCGACTTTATCAATAACCTCGGGTTTGACAGTCTGGACGCACTTGAGGTCGTCATGGCAATCGAGAACGAGTTCGAAATCGACATCGACGACGGTGAGATTGAGTCCGTGAAGACCGTCGCTGATGCGATTGCCCTTGTCACCCGCACTATTGGAGAACAGCAATGCTGAAATCATTTACCGCCTTCCGTTTCGGTGACCGTGCGACCAGCATCCTGCTACGCGGCATCGACGGTGTGCTGCCCGAAGCGACCGTCCGTAACCCTGAAAAGACCATGTGGGCGTTTGCCGGGTTCTCGACCGTTTTCAACGATCTGCCGGTGTTCACTGCCGCCGATGGTACGGTCATCCTGAACGTGCAAATCCGTGAGCGTTTGCTGCCGGCCCGCGTCATCAAGGAGGCAATGGTCGACAAGGTCATCGAGTACGAACAGCGCCAAGGGTACAAGCCGAGTCGCAAGCAGATGGCCGAACTCAAGGAAGAGGTCACGATGGCCTTGCTGCCGTCCTCGCACATCAAGCCGGTCGACGTGCCGGTAATGATCACCCGCGAGTACCTGCTGATCGGTGCAACGAGCGCACGTCGCATTGACACCACGCTTGAACTGCTGACGCAACTGTTTGAAGACGAGAAACTGTCTCTCGTGTCACTCGGTCACGGGTACGAGGTTGGCCCCTGGTTGATGGATTTGCTGCTCAACGAATCAACTGAAAGTGGGGATTTCACAGTCGGCGAGGAAGTCGTCCTCAAGGGGTCGCAGAAGTCCGTCGCACGCTTCAAGGCCATACCGGCATCCGTCGAAGCAATCAACGACCGCATCACTGCTGGAATGCAACCTGTCGAACTGGCGGTGACCTACGGTGACCGAATGAGCTTCAAGGTCACCGATCAACTGCTTGTGAAGGGTATTAAGTTCAGCGATGTGATCCTGAAGGAAGCCGAGTCGGCAGACGCAGCAGAAGAGTTCGAAGGGACTGCAGCACTCGTGTCCCAGGAAGTGAACGCAATGCTGAACAACCTGCTTGCCGGTATGGAAATGACCGACTCGCCGACCACCGATAGCGATGACGAGGACGAACTGTGAATAAGGACTTCCCTGTGTGGCGGCAAGGTACGAAGTTACCGGCTACCCCTGCTGCAGACTTTGAAAATCGATACTGTGCCGGTACTTCGTGCCCGAGCCGAGATAACTGCCGATTGCACGCGAACAACGGTGGGTACGAGATTGCGACATGGGCACGTCGAGAAGCCGGCGACTCGGCCTGCCAGCAATTTGAGGCAATCAGTGTGATTAGTACGTTCAGGGCAGTGAACCATGCCGGTTGAAGATCATCCGGTACATCCAATTACGGTCGACAAAGGTCAGTACGGTTGCCATAACCGACCGCCCTACAAGCCTTGGTATTGGGGTAAGAAGGTCATCCAAGTTCACCCGTTCGTCGGAAAGATGATGACCTTCATCGGTGTGCAGCAGATGGTCAAAATCCCCTTCCACACGGGGCGACCGGACTGCGTGCACGGGTCAAACGGCGGGGATCGAAAGTGTACAGATTGCTCGTATCGCAAATCAACCAACAATGGAGATAAACACCATGAGTAGGATCATTGGGTTGCACGGTGTTACCGGGTCAGGGAAGGATACTGTTGCCGATGCGATGGTGCGCACGGGCAAGTTCGTCAAGCTGTCGTTCGCGGATGCCCTCAAGCGGGAATTGATCGAGGCGTTTGACTGCAGCGCCGCCTATTTCAATGACCGGGCATTGAAGGAGGTGCCGACTGAAAAGTTGTGCCTGATGAATTGTGCCCGTGAAGAGTTCGTCGATTGGTACGTGTCGACGCGCAACGGTGAGTACGAGTTTCAGACGATGGGTGCCTCTTTCTACTCGCAACCCCGTACCCCCAGGTGGCTGATGCAAACGTGGGGCACGGACTACCGCAAGGTAAGTGATCAGGGGTACTGGATTCGTCAACTGGCACACAAGATCAACACTTACACCCCGCATCACAATTTTGTGATCAGTGACGTGCGATTCGAAGACGAGGCAGCGTTCGTTAGGGGGCAGGATCGCGGCAACATGATCTGTGAAGTGCTGCGCCCCAACAACCCTTACCGCAGCAAGACGGACGGGCATGTGAGCAATCACCGCCTGGAGAGAGTTGACCGCATCATCCTCAACGCCGGGACGGTAGAGAGTCTCGACCGCAAGACGGAACGAGTTTTGAAAATATTCTTTGAAAATAATGCTTGACATACTCTAACTCGGTCAATAGTATGCAATACATACTCACATCAAATAGGAGGTACGAGTATGTGGCAACTAGTGAAAGAACCGGCAGAGCAGTTAGGTGGCTTCATAATACTGAGGTGACGCAATGAATCCTTGCTACGCACGGCAGCACAGTGACCAGATGATTTGTCATAAATGCGGGTTGATATGGGACATGAATGACCCTGACCCACCGGAATGCCAGCGTAGGGAAATTGCGTCACGAAACTCGCCCATGAAACAACCAAAAGTAGTTAGATCAACCAAACAGGAAGAGTCAAATGGACTTCGTTGAAAGCATTCGGCAATTCAACTTGATGGCCGGCAACACGGACAATCGATTCAACGTCCGTCAGTCGGCCCTCTATTTCGGCCTGCAACTTGAAGAGTTGGGTGAGAAATTGCGTCACCTCGGATTCAAGGTCATCGGAAATCAACTCGATGCCTTGGGTCGCGATATGAAGAAAGGGAATTTCGATTTCGTCTTCGAGAACTGCAACCGAGATTTGATCCTCGATGATGACGTTGATCAGTTGGTCGTTACGATAGGGTCAATGCTCTCCCAGGGTGCCGACATACCGGGGGCACTCGCCGAAGTACATCGCGCCAACATGGCGAAAGTGTTTCCTGACGGGAAGCTGCACAAAGACGCGAACGGCAAGATCATGAAACCGGAAGGTTTCGTCGGGCCTGACCTGACACCGTTCGTCAATAAACGAGGTGTGAAATGACCAAGCAACACGTATCGCTCAAGGCAATGGCCGAAGCGAAATCGGACGGTATTCAGAAAGCAACCTACTTCAAGGTCGACCCTGACATTCTTGAGTTCGAGGAAGGGTTCAACCTGCGCGAAGAAGGTGACGATCTGACCGCGTATCTCGAATCACTGTACTTGGCAATGAAGGCCGGGGCAGCAGTTCCACCCATCGACGTGAGCGTTGTGGACGGTCGCGTGATCGTGCGCGACGGGCATTGCCGCACTCGCGTTGCACGTCGGTTGAAGTCTGAGGGTATCGAATACCTGCTCGAAGCACGGCAATACCGTGGCAACGACGCCGATTGTGTCCTGCACATGCTCGGAACTGCTCAGGGCAAGGCGCTGACACCGCTCGAACAGGGTCGCGGTTTCCTGCGCCTGGTGCGATACGGCATGACTGTCGTGCAGATTGCCGAGCGTACCGGATTGCACCGCAACACTATCGACAACTGGCTCATTCTCGCCGAAGCACCGAGCGAGGTTCAGCAGATGCTCAGTCGCGGCGAGGTTTCGGCCCTGGTGGTCGTTGACGCCGTTCGGAAGCACGGCAGCAAGGCGGCAGATTACCTAGGCAAGAAAGTTGAGGTAGTCAAGGCGAGCGGTGGAAAGAAGGTCACCAAGAAGCACGTTGCCGGCGTGAAGATGCCCGCCAAGGTGCAACAGTCTTTCATCAGTATTGCCGCCGAATTCAAGGCCGCAATTCCCATGACAATGGACGACGTCAACGCACTCGGCGACGACGAGGTGATCGAGGTTGCGCTGCCCGCCAAGGTCGTTCGTGATCTGATCGAAGCGCACGGCAAGTGCACCGTTGTCGAGGAAGAACTGTGAATCTGATAGACCTGATAACCCGTCAAGCGAATGCAGTGGGAAAACCCGGTGGGGTGAAGTGCGAATATGGTTGGAGTCGTCAGCGTTCGCGCTTCCAATGGACTTTCTATCGCAACGGCCATGTTGTCGGTAGCACCTCGCGGCACGCCGAAGTTATCCGCAAGGTTGAACGACTGACCAGGGCATCGTAGGAGAACAGTGATGGGCATTAAAGAGATTGCGCTGAAACACTCACGCGAATACCTGACATTCAAACTCGGTGGTCGCAAAGGGTTGGACGTTGCGGAGATCGTCTGCGATGACGAAATCTATGCAGAGATTGTCGATGAACTTGCACAGCAGTTTGAAGCCCTTATCTCCGCATACAAGGTGGAATTGCTGAAGGAAGTCGGGGAGCCGGTTCTGTACGCTGAGTTTGCAGAAGATGGCGGATGGCTCGGTGACGCAAGTGAATACGCAGATCATCTTGAAGAACCACACGCGCTCTTCACCTCCGACCAAGTGGCCGCAGCCATCATCAAGGCAACTAAGCCGCTGGAGGAACGTCGCTGCGAAATCTGCGGTTACGCGGAACATCACAGAGAGCATACAGGTTGCTTGCGGACCCAACTCGCCGCCGCTCAGGAAGAAATCAACGAATGGCGAGGAAAGCATGATGTTGCCTGCCTGACTATCACCAAGTTGCAAAAGCAGTACGAAATCCAACTTGCAGCAACATCAAAAGCGATGGGCGCTGAAGAATCTTTGCTGATCGTGAACTATCAACTCGCCAAGGCAGAGCAACTATGGCAAGTCGCCCAAGGCCGTTGTGATGGACTGGAAGAGAAGCTCGCAAAGGCAGAGCAGCGAGTAGCGGAGTGGCAACCGATTGAGACTGCGCCGAAGGATGGGACAGATATGCTCTGTTGTGGGTGGCGATACAACCAACCAAAAAATGATTGGTTCCATACAGTGTGTTGGTGGAACGGCCACGGCTTTGTTGATGATAGTGGCTATGTTGACTTCGTAACCCACTGGATGCCGCTGCCCAAGGCTCCTAATGACGAAAGTTCGTGAAGGAGGAGGTGTAAGGTGAAATTCAATCTCGAAAGGATGCCGCCGAATCTGAAAATGTCCCTCAAAGTCGGAAACGTATTTGGGGCAAGAGGTGGTTGTAAAAAAGACTCTCCCCGCTTTTGGGTTCTTGTTTCTCTGACAGAAACCGGCGCTGTATTGATAGGGCTGAGTGAGTCTGGTGAGGTTATATCAGGTACAAAATACGCTCACCACACCATACAGAAATGGCCTGTGGTCGGCTTTGTCAAAGACATATCAAGCATGGCTTTTGAAGTGGAGATGTATTGAAATGACCCAAACAATCGAACAACTCATTGCTGAATTACGCGATGAAGAAATTCACACGTTTGATGGCTTCACTGTTGCTGATGTTCTTGAACAACTCACCGCTCGTATCGCCGAGCTTGAGGAAGAGAACGCGAGGCTGAGATTTGCCCTTGCAGATATAGAAGCATTGGAACTTGGAACATCTGAAAGACTCGCCGCATCACAGGCATACGCTGAACAGTTGCGGGAGGCGCTATGTCAATGGGTAGGTATCGCATCAAACTGTTCTATTGAGAGCGGTGTTTGCTGTTGCGGTGAATCAATTGAAAATCACTCACACCCAATGGCGTGTGGGCATTCTCCGGTGGATATGGCGGATTCTGCTGTTCATGGAGCGATTGATAAGACTGACAAAGCACTCGCGCTCCCCCGCGACACCAGCGCACTCGATGCTTACGTTGAGCAGAAGGTGAAGGAGGCAATGAAGTGATCATTACAGCCAACATCGACGCCCGTACCCGCTTCACGGCGATAATATCGCCACGGAAGAAACAACTCACCGCCATCGAAGCCGCCGATCTGCTGTTCGGTATTGCCTACAAGCAACCGGGCATGGTCACCAAGGAAGAGTGCGTCGAGATTTTCGGTCGTGTATTTGACGAGCGTGGCAAGATGGAAGCCGATGCAGTTCTGTCGCGACACGGCATTTGGACTGTTCGTGACCTACCACCAATGTTGTACGAGAGGTTTTGGACATACTGTCAGGCGATCCTCGTCTACGGGGCATGTCCGTTCTACGGATGGGACATCAACACCATCACTGAAAAGGTCCGTGACCGCTGGCTACTGTGGCACGCTGAAAGCGATTGCTTGTGGGAAGTACGAGGTAAACTGAGCAACGAACTCGATGACGGTCAGGTTGAGGATGTAACGGGAATTCCCGAGCATGAGCAACGCTTCATGTCAGAGGGTCGTCGGTTCCTTGATCCGTTACCACCGAAGGAGGAAGAACTGTGAAATGGTTCTGTGCAGTCTACGACCGACTTCAGGGTAAGGTCTGCATGACTGTCATCGCCGACACCGAGGATGAGGCTGACGAGACGGCAATGATCGGCGCTGCGGAACTCGGTTGCTCCGACATTACCGACGTGATCTGTACCAAGGTAGAAACGAAATGATCGTTAAGTACTCAACTTGGAAAGATAGAACCGTTGTCGTGCTACTCACAAGGACTTGCGTCGATGATTTCGGCAATGAAGTTGTCATCGGTCACGATTCGAAACAACAAGCGTGGTATCACCTTGGGGTATGGATAGCGGTAACATCGTCGTAAAGTTAGCAGGCTAGGCTGATCATCCCGTTACCATATACCGTTGAAATGAAAACACCCCTTATCGTCGTCATGGCGCTTGCGCTGACTGCCTGTGCGACACCGCTACCGCAAAAACCGGCAGTGATCGGCATGACCCCTGAACAGGTGACGACTGAAACGAATTGGGGTCATCCGACCCATGTCAACCGGACAATCACCGCTGCCGGTGTGCGGGAACAATGGGTCTACCGCAATGCTGCGAACCGCAGTCAATATCTCTACTTCGTGAACGGCAAACTCACAGCAATTCAGAACTAGGCTGAATAGGTCACAGTTCGACCAGGCGAGTGCGCTTGACGTACCCGCTGAACTTCCTCGGTGGGGAAGCAATGCCGTCTATCCTGCACATCGGCACGTACTCAAGGATCGTGACCGTCATGCGGTGCTCCTCGCGCATCCCCTTGAGGATGACAACGTGAGGGAACCAACTACTGCGCGACCGATGAAAGCAGATACCGTCGCCGCCAGCATAATCGTAGTGCCGTACTGCCCATGTGAAGCAGTTGTCTCGCACGGTCATTCCGAGTTGTCGACGCACCCACGCCTCGACCCACCAATACACGCAGATCGGTACAAGCGGGGCACCTACCACCCTGAGAAGAAACAGCCGGTTTTTCAGGCCGGCTGTTGTGCGCTTCATCATCGTGCAGAGGGGATTAGAAACTAGCCAACTCGGCGGAACTCAAGGCGCTGAACCTTGAACGTGGCCGTCGTGCCGTTTTTTCCGTAAAGCCTGAACTGTGGTGAGATATGGCTCACGATGTCCTGTGATGGAATGACGATTTTTTGGCTGCGGATCACAATCGGCTCATTTAACGGAACGTAATCCCAGGCGTTTGAGCCTGTATTGAATCCAGGACTGACCGGATTTGTATCGACACTTGGTACGGCAACACCGTTGGCAATCAGCAATGGCCTCAAAACACCAGTGTAACCGGCATTGTCGAAGCTGATTCGCAGCATCGGGCAGACAGTCCCAGATAGTGCTGAAAAAACAACTTCAGCCTCAAACTCATAGACATCGCCAGCAACTACATCCTTGATAGCCATCCATGTGACAGTGCCATCTGTAACACAATTACCTGCCACTGTCGGCCACGTTGGTTCAGCGCCTCCGGTTGTGCCGCTTGTGACAGCTTTATAAACGAAACCGTTACGACCCGCCGTGGGCTTGACAATAGCCCCGTGAACTTTCGCGGTCGTAGCAGCCCACACACGATCTAGGTAGTTGTCACCAGAATCCGATTTTGTAAATGCCTGGAAATAATGGTCGTCGCCGCCGTAGGTAACGGATACATCAAGCGACTTGCCATCAATGTAATCGACAGGATTCCGAGCGTTGTTACCAGAGCAGGTAAACGTCGTCGCGGCATTGCTGCTCGACACGCTCCACTGGTCAGGTCCGGTTCCCGTGCCGCCAACACCAAGAATAAAACCATTGGTGCCCGTCGCATTGTTGCCAAAAGCAAGCGGATTTGGGTTCAAAATGCGCGGATCAAGTCGACCGCCACTACTACGTTTGGGAACAATCACATCGACGCCATCTAGCGCGGCTGCGATAGCGCGGGCGAAATACATTGCTCCACGCGCAGAAGGATGAATGCTGTCAACAAACACACCTGAACGCGGCGCGCCAGTTGCGCCATCCACCGTAGCGGCCCACAGATCGGCAACGCGCAAGCCTGGATAGATTGAAGGCGCGGCGCGGATCATGTCATTGACGGCCATCATCTTGCCGCTTTGGGTGGCAGTCCATCCACCATTCGGCGGGATCGTACCGGCGACAACGCGAATACCAGCGGCGCGGAGCGGTTCCCAAAGCAGGGAGGTCAGCTTTTCGTAGATGGTTGCAGCGTCAGCGTCAGCGGCATTGTTCGTTCCAGCGAGGACAAAGCATGTTTTAGCTCCGCTTGAAAGCACAGACTGAAGTCCGGACGCCGCAATTTGCTCAATGGTATAGCCTGACAGTCCGGTGACATAGACGATTTCATACCGCTGACCCATCAGCATGTTGGCCACGATGAAATAACCCTCGTTGTTCCAGACTGCGGTAGCCCCCTGTTGATTGCGCAGGGTAATGGAGTCACCGAGTAGCGCGATAGTGTTGTTTACGGACGGAATATCAGACGCAGCAAGCATCTGAACCTCAACCCCCCCGGTGAGAGGGTCGGTCTTAGCCGTCACCATGCCATTGAATGCTTCAGCAACGACCGGGGGCATCCCGTGACGTGCGAGCAAGTTCGCAATCGATTTGTCTTTCACTTTCACTTTACTTCTCCTTCGGTAGTTGCGGTCATTCCGCGATCAGATTGGACGACCGCCTGACATGCGGTCAGTTGGGCTACTACTTCGTCAGCTTCTCCGGTGAGTCGGAGAAGAAATTCAGAAGCCTCGACTGAAAGTTGGCTTCCCGTGTGACCATCACACTGGCTGGTGCCGGTGGTAACTCCATCTGCTTTACCGCCAGCGGTGTTTTTGCTGCCGGGGTCGCGCAACCGTAGGTTGTCAGAACGCAGATCAGCGATGCGGCGATCACGCTTTTCGATTTCACGTTGCTTCTCCTTTTCATACTGCTCGGCCACCGAGGAAAGGCGTGCCGAGTGTGCCAAGTGGTCAGCCTTGACCTTGTTTTCAAGTTCGACGATTTCACCGTTTGCCGATCTAAGTTCCGCAGACTCACGGTCGAGCCACACTGAGCGTTCAGCAGTCTTGCCTGCGTCGTATGTCCAGGCGAGCGACAAGGCCCACACTGCAGCACCGGCAATAGCGACGTACTGATTCATCGCTCGACCCGGCAAAAGTAGGGCAGCACGTAGAAATAGCCGGGGTACGCGATGTTCACCCGACCGTCGTTGCACAGGTCGATGAATTGCTTTTTCTGATCCACGCTGAAATGCTGGAAATAGAACTTCTTCGGGCCGTCACGGGTTTCGAGGTAGACCTTGTAGTTCTTGTCGGTCGGCGTTAGCTCAGAACCGGCGATGACGTGTTCAAGGAATTCGTTCGGATGCAGTGAACCGCAGTACGCGCATGTCTTGTCGTCACGCCATTTATCATTGCCCGCCAATGTGCGACGGGGGCACGAGAACTGCTCATCAATCATGCTTCACTCCTTGATTGTGCGGCTGATGCCAGCGTGAGTTCATACTGCTGCGGTATCGGCTCACCATCAGGCCAGCGATACGCCACAACGCGATCCCGAGGGAAGGCCCGAACGTTGACCTGATCTGACTGATTGCCGCCGAGGACAAGCAGGTTGTTGGCTACATCACGCCCCACCACGAAGCCGACGTGTCCACCTCCCTTGCGGATGAACACGACAACGCACCCCGGCACAGGTTGATTGAGTGGAACACCCCAGGTTGAGTACGACGCCGCAGACTCGAACCGGGATGACCTGATCCCGCAACGCTCAAGCACTGCACCAACGAATGCAGCGCACCAAGGCGTTTCGTCGTCCTTGATGCCGCCGCGCTTGATGTCACGCCACATCTGCAGGATTTCAGGGTTGTGCTGCTTACCCTTGATTTCGGTTGTACCGATCAGCGTTCGGGCGAGTGTGACCCAACGAGGTTCATTTGCTGACATGACTGCTCCGATTTTGACAAGTTGCGTGACGCGACCTGCCGCGCCGGTCGAACAGCATGAGCATTGCAAGACTGGCGCACATGAGCGTTTCGCCGAAGGTCGGCTGAAGTCGTGACATGACACCGAGCAATTCGTAGAACGCACTCGCAGAAACTGTCGTGTAGTAGAGCCGAACCAGATGGTCGGTCTGGTGCGTCATTCTGAGAATTACCGTCAGGCTGGTTACCAGGATGACGGTCGCGGATACGGCAACAACCGGGATTGCGGCGAGCGCAACCAACTCGGGCATGTTATTTGTCGTCAGCACTTGAAGAACCTCGGATGAACATGAGAGGGTTCTTGCGCCACAACTCGGTCAACTTCAACAATCCCGGTATGAGGTTCATCGCGGTCAGGCCGATGACGAAGGCGATAGCGTTCGCCAACCCTTCGTTTGGATCGGATGCCGACAGGATGTAATGCGCGGCGAACGGTGTTCCGTAGCTCGCCGAACCGATACCTGTCAGCACCGCCAAAACGCCTTGCATGGGGGTCAGGTTCTTGATGAACGACAGGCTGACAACCCCGCCCCAAAAGCCAGCAACGGCGAAGGTCAGTTTGACCCCCAACCAACTTGCCTCCGGTGATGCCGACAGACCGTGATCGCTCATCTCAATTTCTCGCTATAGATTGTTGAGATAATAACCAGAAGTTGAGTTATGACGCAAGGAAGCAACGGATTACCCGATCAGGTAACGATGAATCAGGATACCAACCGGCACTCCGAACAGCGCGACAGGGATCAGCCATTTGTTCATTGCGGCCTGCTTGTCGGCTTTCGCAACGCCGGCAGCAAAACCTTCTGCACGAGCGTTCGCTGCGAGAAGTGCAGCCATCTGGCGATCATCTTCGGACAAGCCTTTGAGCCACGTGGGGATGTCGAAATTCATGGTAATGCTCCTTTCGGTTTGGGTACTTCGGTTTTAACGGACTGCACTTTCTCAAGCATTGCCCTTGTGTCGGACGGGAGGGCATCCGGGTTCTCGGCGAGCAATTTCCAGATCGCGTCGAGCTGATCCCCGATGGTCGGATAGCGGTCACGCCGCTTCTGCCGATAGTCGACATTGATTGTGAGTTTCACGGCTGCGTCACCTGAATGATGGTTTGGAGGTGCTTCGGTGCTTCGAGCGTGACCGAGTATTCACCGGGTACATCGAATTCAAGTGTGATCGTCCCACCTGTCACCTCGACACGCTGATCCTCGACTGTGACGATGCACGGCGACGGGAGATTCGACAGTTCCAGCCCGTTGATGGTCGGGGTGATTTGTTGCTTCTGCATGACCGTGGCGGTAGTCAGATCGACGTATTGATCAGTTCCGACGATCCCCATGAATGCGTACTCGCCGGGTTGTGCCTGTGCCTGGATCGAGTCGCCCGGTGCCGTGCCGAAGCGCAGCACTTCGCCATGCTGATCACACACGACGTAGGGGAGGATAGGGAGGGAGATACCGTTCAGGGAATCCATGAGTTACCTCTTCGTTGTAAGGGCGATCAAGCCGGGGTAGGAGACTGACAGGTTGGATGCCGTGGATGAAAGGCCATTAACCCATCGCGCAATGACGTCAACAGTGTGGTTCGCATTGCTTAACGACAATGAGACAAGGGCGGATGTTAGGGATACCCATGTGAGTTGAGTTGTCCCACCGGGGAGAACTCCAGTACTGGAAAGGACTGCGTAATCCACACCGTCCACGCGCAATACAAATTCGAGATACCCACCTGCACCCATCATGTAAAACGACAACTTCGCTGCTGCGCCGAGCGTACCTAACGGCGTGTTGCTCACCCAAGGTCGCCCACCCACTGTAATGGTAACTGGCACGGGGCTTAGTGAGGTAGGGACGGCGCTTAGGTCGATATTCACAGGGCCGATTATTTGGTACGCACCTGACACATACCCACTTCCAAAACCAGCGCCACTGATCAGTGCCCCGTTCGCATTCGTGAATGAACTCGTCGGCACCGTCACCGCCTGCCCTTTGATCTTGACAGTGTCTACCTGCAAATCCTCGATGTACGCCGGGATGTTCGTCGAAATCGAAGGTGTACCGTTCGCCGGGGTATAGACCTGGAAATACTTGCCGAGCGGATTACCCGGCGACGGGTTCGGGTTACCGGCCAGGATGCCTGCCGAACTCAAATGCACGCCCGTACCGCCTGCTGCAGGCCATGCGTAGCCGGTGAAGTCGCCGACACTGATTTCATTGACCGTCAGTTCACCGGCCTGGAACTTGTCAGCAGTCAGCGTGCCGGCTGCAATCTTGTTCGCCGTGATCGTTCCCGCAGCAATCTCGTTCGCCGTGATCGTACCTGCTGCAATCTCGTTCGCAGTGATCGTATCGGCCGCAATCTCGTTCGCCGTGATGGTTCGTGCCGCAATCTCGTTCGCAGTGATCGACCTGGCAACGATGTCACCCGCCTTGATCCACTTGTTACCGTCCCATGAGTACAGGTCGCCGTTCGACAGGCGCACAACCTCAACACCGGGGGTCGGTGTTACCGGGAGGACGACTACGGTCGGTACGCCACCTGAGAACCCTGCCCGAGCGTTCGCGATTGCCGACCACTGCGACAACTGCCCTGCATTGTCGTAGACGCGAATCCAATACCACCGGAATGCACCTGCTTGCTCAATCTCATGCACGTACTGTGTCGTCGGGTAGTTGACGTATTGCAGCGGTGCACCATCTGCGAACTGCGGTGTTTTCGACACCCAAATTTCAGTCTTGACGAGGTTCGTGCGAGCATCGCCGAATGTCCAATTCAACGTGACACTGAATACCGTACTGATCGCAGTGAGGGTCGGCGTTGCAGGCGGGCCATTCACGAACGTACCGCCCGCGACGACCAGGCGGTTGAACGTATGTCGGACAGCCTGGTAAGACTCGATACCATCGCGAACGCTCGTCAGGTGCAAGGTAATTGCCGACAAGCGCCCATCTGCAACATCGTCGTCAGTCGGATACGACCATGAGGTAGTGTCGCCCGACAGGTCGTAGGTTCGCAGCAAGGCCGAACCGTTGTAGACGCGCATCCGGTAGGTCACACCCGGTTCGGGGCCAATGTTACCTGCAGAGTAGTCGATGAATGATACAGTCTGTGCCAGGCGGTCACGATGCGACCACGACGCACTGATGTTAGGCCCGTTGATGGTCGTCGGGTATGCGGCACCTTCAACCTTGAAGTTGCCGGGCGGGTAAGGTCGGCTTGCCCGGTTCGCGAGGGTCAGTGTTTCCGCAACAGCGTCGGCAGGGTCGAGCGTACCCAACCCGGTGGTCGGCAGGGGCTTGTAGTAGACCGTTTCACCGGCAACCCGCTCGGTCGCGTCGTAGGTTGCGCCCCGAGTGACGAAGTACATTTTCGAGCCGAACGAGTGTGTCGCCGGTACGGTATCGAGGATGCCCCGCTTGACCGACACTTCGCCGGTCGTCGGGTTGATTGCCGTGACTGCAACACACTCGTCTTCGATATAGGCGTAACCACCGTCAGCAGCGAGTTGTACCGACTCAAGGTCATACGCCCCGCTCAGACTGAATGTTTCAACAGTCGGCCCGATGGTCGATGCGAGTGATCCAACCGGACTGAAATGCCCTGTGCCAACGTCACGGTAGGTCGTGTTGTCGGCAGACGCACTCAAGGTGTAGTTGAGGGTCGATCTGACTGCCCCGCGACTCGCCATGAACATGCCGAACCCGTACTCGGGTTGGAGGTTCGCCTGATCGGCGAGGCTGATGTTCCTGACCACCTCCCAATACGGGGCTTCTACTGCACGGGCAGCATCAACGGCAATCGGGTCTTTGACCGTGTCGACCCACTGCGAAGGCGGGGTCGAGGTGTAACTGTTGAGCGGTAGTCCGAACACATCCTCAACCATCGTCACGGTGATCTTGCCGTCAGTCAGTGTGCCCTTGTCGACGTCGATCACACGGAAGGCTGCACCGGCAATGCCGAGGTTCGGCCAAACGAGCTTGACCACATCTCCCTTTTCCCGATCCCACATGATGCGGTTGGTAACGAGGACGACTTTTGCCAGCGGTGCGGAGAGTAATTTCAACTCGCGCAGTGCCACCCGTGCGGCCAGGTCGGCAGTGCGGATACCCGGATAGCTCCGTGCTACCGAAATGACGGCACCCTGCGCTGCGATGCTGGCGATGTCCTGCACGGCAATCGTCGCGTCGGACTGATCGCGGTTGGTGTAAGTAACGACCACCTCGTTCGCCGAGTCACCGTAGGCTGCCCGTTGGAACGACCGCAGTTCGATGATGTTCGACTCGTTGAGTTCGAGCAGTTCGTTCATCACGTAGTTGTCGCGAATCAGGGTCAGCCTGAATTTCCCTGTCGACAAGTTGATCCCGACCGCCCCGTTGATGTGATCAACGACCGTCTGAACGAACGCTTCAATGGACGACTGCTTGTCCCATGCGAGCGACAGGCCGAACCCTTCTGACTTCAGTTGGGCGGATGCAGTAAGGAACGACGCCTCGTCGATGTCTGCCGGGTTGTAGCCCATGCCCCATGAGGTATCGGTGAGGCACTGATAGATGATATGGGCAGGATTCATGTCCAACCCGTTGATAATCGCTTCGGTGGGGTTCCAAGGGGTATTACCTTGCCACCCTTTCAACACGCGGGTCAGTTCGACCCATGGCGACTTGAAGTACGGGTTCCCCGATGCCCACATGAACTGTTTGAACAGGATCGACACCAGCCCGCGATACGCCGAGCAGTTCACCCCCTGATGCGTTGCGAGGTAGTCGTTCCGCGCTTGATCGGCAGCACCCATCATCACGTCGACGTAGCCTTGCACGCCCCCCTCGCGGGAGTCACCGCCGAACAACTGGGGTTTGTCGATGTAGATGGTCTGATTCGACGTGACCGAGCCGACGAAGGCTTCTCGCTCGCCGACGATAATGCGGTTCAAGCTGTCGACTGGGCCGTGACATGCGATGATCTGCACGCCCATGTGATACTTGTAACCTGCGACGTAACTCCCCCCGCCGCCTCCGCTCTTTCCACCCATTACTGCGCTCCTTGGGTTCGCTGCGTTGCGTAATCGACGACCCGCTGCAGCATGGCGTCGTCGATATGTTCGATTTCCTTGGTATCAATCCCGTGTTGCACAAACATCTGCCAGTTGATTCCGTGACGCTCACAGAACGCACGGGCACCTCGATTGCAGTACCCGCACGCAACCATGTCAGCGTGCGTCACGATCATTTCTTACCACCCGACCCGGCATTCACGACAATGTCGACCACCTTCGGGTCGCCGTACCAAACCACGTTTGACTGCTTGACGACCACCGTACCGAAGATGACCGGGATGGATGACCCTTCCTCGGCGGTCGGCGTTTCCAACTTGCCAGCTTCGGCATTCGGGGTCTGAGGTGCGTCGGGCTGATTTGCCATCGAAATGGCAACCGACACGACCATCAGCACGAGTTGTACAACGAGAACTTCCCATCCCATGACAGCCCCTTAATAAAGCGTCGACCCGCCGAACGGGTTCTTCTTCGGTATGAATTCCATACCGCCGTAGTTCAGCGAGTTGTTGAATCTGGAATGGCAGGTCGCGCTCGTATGATCGCAACCCGGATAGGCGGTCAGTGTTGCGCCGACAACGAGGCCATGCGGTATCGAGGTGATAAGCAATCGACCCGTGATGTCGGAGTGAGTGACCATGCGCCCTTCAGCGTACCCACCCGTGTTGTGTATCCAGGTGATCTTTCCGCCCGAGAACAAGCCCGCGTTACCGGCGAGCGAAGCGCATGTCACGGTCAGCCCGTCGATGGCAGTGACCACCGCAGTAACCTTGTGCAAGTTCTCGTCGACGTTGCACAGGCCGTCACCCTGCCCGTAGACGGCATGGGGGCACTGCGCGGAATACTTTCGCCGCAACCCGAGGCGTCGCAGCGACGAGAATACGTTCTCGACGGTCAGTTTCAACCAGGCGTCGTCCCATTCGACGTTGACGATCCGCCCTTTCCAAAACGCCTTGATTTCGTTGTCGTCGAAGTGCTTGCCGAACAGGGTCATGGACACGACACCTGACGGGGGTTGAATGCGGAACAACTCGCCGAACTGCGTGTCGCGAGGCACTTTCACGTTCAGCGTTGTCTTCGCCACGTCACCAGTTGTCTTGAGTGCATCATGGCTCATCGCAATCGGCGTGTAGGTGCGACCGTCATGCACGATTGGTGTATCCGCATTGGTATACGACCAATGGTTCGTCAGGTAGGAAACGAGCAGTAGTTCGACAGGTTTTGCGCTGTCGACGCTTGTCTCAAGTGCCGCAAAAGTCATGTCTTGACCGTCGTGAATGAGGTTTGAGGGGTAGCGACTGAAGTGCTACGCCAGGGGATCACAATCTTGTCCGTGGCGAGCCGACACCTTGATAATATCCGCAACCTAACATTGTCGCCAACACCAATAGTTGATCCAATGGTCGAGTCCAACTGAAGCACGGTCACGTCAGACCCGTTGTTCGGCGTGGTTGCAGTGATTCGACGGAACAGGAGCGAACCATCAGGCATCGTCACCATGAGCCGGTCACGGGACAGATCGACACCCACCAAGTCGGCGAACCAAATCCCTTTCACTGTGAGTTTCGTCTGATCGGTCGAGTTGTCGGCAGCAAGGATGAAGTCGTCATTCCACGATGGCATCCAGCAGGTTTTCAACTGCCCCATGCGACGACCGGCGAAACCACGGAAGGCATGAATCTGTTCCCGCGATTTCAGCAGCCATGAAAACGGCTTGACGGTGCGAGGCTTCGTGTTCCGCAGCAGGTAGCCAACCACACCCACGCCGCTGTCGACAATCTCGAAATCACGCTCGAGATCGTTACTGATCGTACTCTCCCAATTCGGCGAGGTGGTGAAAATCTCATACCCATCGTAGACAAGTGGCGCAGCGATACCCGGCACGTTGAGAAAACTTTCACCGGCATTGCCTTGGAAGCGAATACCTCCGAGCGTCGCGACAGAACTCGTGTGTCGAACGGTCTTGACAGACGTGCCGAGGTGCCCGAGCATCAGCGGGTATACCTTCGTCCCGGCAGGCCACCCGTATGCCGTTGGCGTGACGAACACAAACCCGTTCTGCGAGACTGAGGACAGTTTGACTACCTCGCAGTCTTTCGGCCCACCGAAGATCACCGCATAGTGATCCTGTGCGAACCCGAGCAATGACGTGTTACTGACCGAGCATGACACCGCACCGCTGGCAATGTCGGAAGTCAGTTCAACCGTGTCGGTCCAGACGGGCAATGCGAAATCCTTGTGTTGCCATGACCACAGGTAGGACTCAAGCATTGCGGCCTGCTCGCCGTGCACCATGATGTCGTATTCGAACTCTCGGCGGGGTAACTGGCGCAATTGTCGGCGTTGCTCGTCACCGTTGTAGGAGCGGAGAACATCAGTCTTCCACTCAAGCGTTTCGTTGACCGGAGATGCCCAATTAGGTGCGAACGGGAATACCCGAACCGTCTTCCCGTACATCGAGTAATTCACAATAGGCTTGATTGGCATGGCTACCCAATGATCGACTTGATTGCCGTGCGGTTCGCACGAATGTAGTTGATGAACGCAGTCTCACCTTCCTGCGTCGACAAGCCCTCGCTGACCACGCTACCGCTGTCGATCATGTTCATTACCTTGATGTTGGTCTGAGGGGTCGGTACTGCGCCACCTGACCCACCACCATTGAAAACGTGACGGGGATCGTTCTCAGTCAGCACTTCCTCGTTCCGCTTGAGGATCGCCGGGTACTCACCAGGCGCAAGGCCGGCAATACCCCCACCGTGATAGCGAGGCGCACCCGCAAACAGCAGGGGTGACACACGGCGTTGCGGCCCCGAGCCATCTACAATGCCGCCGACGTGCTTCACTGATCCACTCAGCGCCCCTGCGATACCTGCACCCCACCCGGTCGACTGCAGAGCATTCAATAGCATCTGCTTGAGGATCATCGTCGCGATTTGCTTGAGGAAGTCTGCCGCGAAACTCAGGAATGCACTACGGGCAGCCTTGATACCGTCAGACCAGGATCGCATCCCCATTGCAGCTTCAGCAATTGCCGTTGTTGCAGAGGTGAACGCATTGGTCATGCCGCTGCCGAGCATTTCGTTGATCTGCGCTGCCGAGAACAGTTCGGTACGCAAGCCTGCAGCGCTGTTCTTAGCCTCAAGCAGTTTCGCTCTCAAGGTTTCAAGTGCAACCGTATTGCTACCTGTCGCCTCGGCTGCCGAAATCATCGCGTTGGCGTAATTCAAACCCTCCTGAACCAAGGCTTCGATCTTCGGTTGCGTTTCGGTGACCACTGCTGCGGCCATCTCGCGAGCCTGTATCGAGGTGATCAGACCGACTTTCTCCTGTACAGCAATCGTGTCCAGTTTCGACTTGCGCTGTTCCAGCAGTGCGTTGATGCTGTCCTCGTAGTACTTCTGCTGCTCGATGTTCTGCAACGATGCAACGCCGGCATCCAGGCGCACGGTCATTGCGTCGACGATGCTCGTATCACGGTTGTTCGCCGCGAGGGTCTGACGCAGTTCTGCAATCTCGCGATAATGACCCTCGTACTGCTGCTTGACTGCATCGAGGCGAGCCTGCAGATCGGTTTTTTCCTTGCGGCCGGCTGATGCTTCCAACTGTTCCAGTTTGCGCTGAATTGCCGTCTGCTCGTTCAGCAATGCGTCGTTGAACTTGCGAATCTCTTGGAGTTTCAGTTCATTGACGTTTTTCGTCAGATCACTCTCAAGGGCCGCACCGTCAGCCCCGCCGAGTTTGCGAATCTTGCCGAGCAACTTCTGATACGTCAGGTCGATTGCGGCCAGGCGGCGAGACAGCGACTCCTTCTCGTTGCGCTCAATCTTCGCTTCAATGGCCGTAATCTCGTTCTCGATCTGCTCCTTCAGTCTGACACGACGCTCCGCATCCTTCTCGTCGTCCTCCTTGGTGCGCCCCGGCTTGATTTCGGTCGGCTTGTCTGTCGCACCGGCACGAGCGGTCACGCGAGGTGTACCGGCTGGCGCATCCGAGCCGTTCCAACTGTCGTTGATGAGTGACTTGATCGCGCCGAGGTCTTTTTCCAGTTGGGACCGCATGGCCGAACTGCTTTGCTTGATCCCGTCAGCCCGTTGCTTAAAGTCGGTTTCCATCTTGCCGTACAGCTTGGCAAAGTCTTCCGATCCAAACTTCTCGGCGACCCAACGGAAAAAGCCGGTCATGCCAGCCATCATTTCGTACAGCAACTTGGTGAAGAAGTTCGGCAGTTCCGAGAACTTACCCTTCGTCCAAGTGATGACGTAATCGAACACGCCGATCAGGGATTGTGCCCATCGCGACACGGCAGGCACTTGTTCATTGAGAATTTTGCCGATGTTCCACCCGACCACCGCAGCAGTGAGTACCCCGAAAATCATGTGCAGGGATTTAACCGCAGAACCGGCTGCCGCAAACGCAGCGCCCATTGCAGCAATTTTCGCCGGCAAACCTGCAATCGCAACACCAAGGCCGAGTGCGTGTTTCGCACCGAAGATGAACACGGCACTGATCAGCACCGTCTTGACCGTTTCAGCGTTCTCAACGACCCACCGCAAGGCGCGAGCAATGCCGCTCAAACCGTCTGACAGGTCAGACGCGAACTTCTTACCGTCGTCACTACTCAGGAACTCACTGAGCGAGCGCAACAGTTTTGAGTATTCGTCGGCGAACCCACCCTCGGCAACAAGTGTCTTGAACTCGAACAGTGTCGTGTTCAGTCGCGCCTGGTTGGCTGTCAGTGAGTTGGTCGCATCGGCAAGCCGCACGCCGACGATTTCCTTGTACTTCTCTGCGATCAGGACGAGTTGTTCGGATGTGACCTTCCCTTCCTTCATCGCCTTGTCGAGCGACGGGAATTGATCCTTCAGCGCCTCGGCGGCAACCTGAAACGCCCCGAACAGTCGATCACCCAACTGACCGCGCAGTTCTTCGGCCTGGATCGTGCCCTTGCTGATGATCTGCTCAAGTGCCTTGAATACACCGTCCATGTTGTCGGCAGACAGGTTTGCGACACGCCCGACTTCGGCGAACGACTCAAAGATGTATTTGATTTCCTGACTGTCGCGACCGGCGAGCGTTGCCGCTGCACTAAACTTGGCGTAACCCTTTGCTGCGGATTCGAACGAAAGCCCGATGCGGTCGGCCTGCTGACGGATGTACTCGTACTCCGCTGCGATCTTCTTGTTGTCGTTACCGGCAGACAGGGCGAGTTGATTCTGAATCCCCTGTTTCTCACTGAATGCGTCAAGCGCACCTTTCGCCCCGGCAATCGCACCATAGATACCACCATACGCCGCAGCCAGTGACAACACCTCGCCGCGAAGCCGCTGCATCATCGACAAGGTAGTGCGCCCCGAATCCGAGAAGAGGTTCATCGACGACGCAGCACCACCGGCAGCACTGCCGTACTTCCGCTTTGCCTCAGTGAGTCCGTTCAGTGCATCCGTGCTGCGTTTGGCAGCGTCGACGAGGCGCTGTTGTGTGGCGGCAAGGTCAGTCGTGGAAAGCCCCGCCTCGCGCATGGAATCGCGCAAGGTGCGCGTTGCAGTGAGTTGTTCGACGAGTCGCTTGTGTGCCCCCGCGAGCGCGGTCTGTGCGCGTTGCAGCGATGCCTGAAGTTGGTCATTCTGACCGCCTGAATTGCGTACCGCCTCGGCGTACTGCAACACTTGGGTTCGTGCTTGCGTGAACTCTGTACGGGCGTCGCGCAGTGCTGCGGTCTGCCGAGCGAATGAGTCGATCAGGCTGGCCTTTTCAGTCAGGCTGCGGTTCGCTGCAACCAACTTGCCGACTTGCTCAGTGTAATCGGCGATAGGCCCGGTTGCTTTCGCGACGACCTTCGCCACATCGCCGATCTGCTGTTCGATACCACCGAGCGACTTGACTGCTGCCTTTGCAGGTTCAAGGATGCCGTCGACGACCGAGCGGATACCACCTGACGTACCGCCGAGCGACTTGACTGCGGTGCCGAGGGTCTTGTACCCCCGCGCTGCTGCTACCGCCTCGTCAGCGGCTTTACGCAGTGCAGTGTTGATGCGGTTCTGTTCTTCGGCTTGATCAGCAGCCTCAAGCGCGTCCTGCCACATGCGAACATACGACGACGCTTTCACCAGTTGTGCCGCATCCTGCAGTTGCTTCTCGAACGACCGCTCGTCGGCGAGTCGGCGTTGTTCCTCACGAGCCTTGCGTACCGTGTCACCGTAGTTGGTGATTTCGGTCTGCGTCTTGTTGATTGCGATCCCGAGTTGTGCTGCCGCCTGACGGGCTTGTGTTTCAGCGCCGGCCAGGTTGTCGAGATTGACCCCCGCTTCGCGCAACGCACCGCCGAGGGTTTCGTATTCCTGCTTTTGCCTCGCCAG
>Ga0209066_10002017_pt1 | contig 25613 bp, 22 predicted proteins | sample All_14_2_FD_187198 | JGI IMG/M metagenome (GOLD analysis project Ga0209066, IMG submission 187198) | Freshwater microbial communities in response to fracking from Pennsylvania, USA - Allegheny Zone_MetaG_DW_15 (SPAdes) (version 2) ... | reverse complement strand
CCTCTCCGGTCGCTCTCGCCGCCCACCCCCGCCTCGGGGGAGGCCATGGGGCTTTTGGGCAGTGCTGGAGGCAACCGATGGTTTTCACCTTCCAACCGCCATTTTGGGCTGGACTGTCAGGATATGTTGCCGAACTCTCCAGCGCGATGCTGGGCGCTGAGCTGGGGCTGCCCGTCACCCATCTCGACAGCCACGCGAGCTACATCGAGCATTGGCTCAAACTGCTGAAGGATGACGACCGCGCCATCCTGACGGCTGCGGCCAAGGCTGAGGAGGCGTCGACCCTGCTGCTGAAGCTTGGCGGAAGGGTCACGGTCGAACAGTTTGACGACGCGTCAGACGACGCTGCGCTTGCGGCCTGAGGGAGGATGCCATGGGCCGATCAGTCAGCTATCCCAGCGGCGCAATCGTCGCTTTCACAGTGCTCGAGGTCGAAGTCGAGGACGACTGGGAATTCGAATACGAGTGGCTGCGTGATGACCTGCGCGAGCGGGCCGGCCGAGCCTTCCCGTCGCTGGTCCCGCATGACGACTGGCGCGGCCGGGAAGATCGGATCCTCATGCGCAATGCCTATGCGGATTTCGGCGTATCTGTCTACGGCGGGCTGGTGGCCGTCTGGATCGTCGAACGCGATGACGGGGCCTATTGGGACGCCGATTGGCGCACGGCCCGCTCACCGCGGGCACAGCGCTGGCTGTCGCAGATCGCATCCCGTTTCGATGCCGTGTTCGGTGACTACGATTGCCTCGGGCACATGTCGAACGGGGAGGGCGTTTACACCAGACGCGCGGCTTGAGTCCGCTTGAGGCGTTGCATTGCATGGGGCGTGCCCCTGCCAGTGGTCTGTTCCGACCGCCCATGGTCTGGCGCCATGCGAGAGAGGCCCTGGGCCAGCCGCCAGTCTTGCGCAACCCGGCTTGGTCGGACCCGTGTTGGCCTTGGCCCTTTGGGCTCAAGGCCTGCCCGCGCCAGCCCGCCAAGCCAGGTTTCCCCTGACGGGTGCGCAAGCCTGCCTGAATGCTGGCCCTGACGGGCTCTCGCTGGCGCAGCCATGAGCGGGTGCGGCAGCCTCACGTCAGTCAGGAGAACTTCCCCATGCACACGTCATTTGCCGATCAACTCGCCGGGCTCGATCTCGCCGGCTTCTCGATTGGACCTGCTCCCGTATCGACCAGCGATTTCCCGGTTCGCGATGCGGTCGTCCAAACCCTCGAAGCGGTGTGGTCCGATCTTTTCGCCATGGTGTCCGGGACCGCGCTCGAGGCCGACGCCGAGGATCTTGGCTGGGCCTTCGTCAACATCTTCCACCGCTCGGCGGAACGCAAATCCACCGCCCTCGACCGGGCGACCGACGAGGTCCGCGCGCTGGTTGCGACCGCAGATGGATCCGAGGTCCATACCCATGACCTCGAGACCCAGGTCGAGCGGGCGCAATGCGCCGAAAGCGCGATGCTGGCGCTCGAAGAGATGCGCGAAGTCGCAGCAGCCCTATACCTCAACGAGTTCGGTTCCTCTTGGAAGCCGGTCTCCAGCTCGCGCTTCAACCACAGTGCCATGCTGACGTCCGCGCTCGTCGAAGGCCGGGATTTCCTGCGTGCCCGGGCCGAGGCCAAGCGCCGTGCCGCCATGCCCGAAGGCACGCCTGTCGTGTTCGCCGGAGGACGTACCCGTCATGCTACCGAAGACGATGCACTGAACTTCGGCAACAATGTCTGGGCCACGCTCGACAAGGTTCGCGACCGCGTGCCGGACATGGTGCTCATCCATGGCGGCGACACCAAGGGCGTCGACCGTCTGGCATCGAGCTGGGCTGAACGTCGCGGCATCCCGCAGGTGACGTTCTCGCTCGACATGCGCCTCGGCGCCCGTGCCGGCTTCAAGCGCAATGAGCGGATGCTCTCCCTCGATCCGCGCTACGTTATCGCCTTTCCGGGCAATGGCGTGCTCGAGCGGCTCGTCATCGATGCCAAGGCTCGGCGGATCACCGTCGTAGATCGCCGCGGGCCCCTCGGCACTAATCCGAAGAACACTTCGGCCAGGAACGACTGAGACCCTGTCGGCCTTCGCGCCAGCGCCGGATCGGCGCTGGCGTCGTCCGTCAGAGGAAAGGGGCGCGCCTGTCGTTGGGAGCCAGCGGATCGTCGTCGGCTCCTTTCTACAGGAGGCATTCCATGATCGATATCGAAGCCGTGATGGCCGACTTTGCCGTTCGCCAGGCCGAGCGGCAGACCCAGGTGGTCGAAGAGATTCAGCAGCTCAAGACCGTCATTCTCCCGCGCTTGCAGGAAGCCGGCATCGCCCGCGTCGAGATCCGCTTTGACGGTTGCGGCGATAGCGGTGCGGTCGAGGAATGTGTCTGCCTCGATGCCGCTGGCGCGGCGATCGCGTGCCCTGATGTTACGCTGCAGGAAGGCGAAGCACATACGGCGGATGGTGCCGGTTCCGAGCAGCTGCCGTCGCTTGGGCAAGCTCTCGAGCAGCTGACCTATCTGGCGCTCGAACGACACCACCCTGGCTGGGAGATCAATGACGGTGCCTGCGGTGAACTCGTGATCGATGTGGCTGTAGCGACCTTCGTGCTCGACTGCAGCCTGCGCTTCATCGCGACCGATGATCACTCGACCGAGCTCTAGGAGATCTGGCATGGCCCACTGCTACTACCACGCCCTCTCGTCGGTCCGGAAATGGGGCGGCACGGTCGATGACTATCTCCCGCTGCACCAGTGGTTCGACCAGTCCAAGGCAATCCTGGCAGACCCCCGACATCGCGCGCTGCGGCACCATGCCGAGGGGATATTCATGCTGGAGGCGATCTTCGGCGAGACCCTCGTCAATGCCGATGGCCGGGTTGTTCCGGTGCGTCTGGTCGGCGAGCAGCACGTGCGCGAAGACTTGGGCTCGATCCCCTCCTTTGCGGACTGGGCGCGCTTGATCACGCCGCAGGCCTGGATGCTGCGAGGCAACCCTCTGGAGGTTGCTGAAGGAGTGACGATCGACATGCCTGTGCCTGGCGATGCCGTTGCGTCCAGCAGCGTGTCACCTGCTGGAGGAGCCGTCCGTACCGTGATCTGAGAGGGGGTTCTCCGGTGGACGGCTGGGGTGGATAATCCGGCCAAGACCGGAGGGAAACGAGTCAGGGCTGACCTGTTCAAGGCATCCGGCTCCACCCGGCTTCAATACAAACCTGTCCCTGAATCACCCCCCGTCGAGACGCGCAACCCGGATCAGGTCCGGCCGAGTTGCCGGGCTGTGCCCGGCTGCCCGCACCACCCGAACCAGTTCCGGGTTCCCCTTCGGTGCGCTTCGCCGCGGGGCGCTTCTGCTCGGGTTTGCAGCCGGGATGGACCCGGAATGCTCGATCAGGAGAAAGCCCATGACCAATCTCGTTATCCTCGTTGGCCGCATCGCTCGCGACCCCGAAACCCGCACCACCCAGGGTGGAACCAGCATCACCTCAATCTCGGTTGTGACCGACCGTCCCGCCCGCAAGGATGGCAAGACCTACAAGGACGAGAACGGCTACACTGCCAAGGACAGCGAATTCCACCGGATCACCTGCTTCAACGGCCTGGGCCAGAACGTCGCCAAGTACTGCACCAAGGGCCAGCTCGTGACGGTCGAAGGGCGCATCCACTACACCCAGTGGGAGGATCAGAGCGGCACCAAGCGCTACGGCTGCGAGATCATCGCCGACAAGGTCGACTTCCTCACCAAGGGCCGTTCGGGCAGCAACGAGGGCGCTCCCGATATCGACGAGGACTGAATGTCCTTACCCCACGACAAGGCCCCGGTGGCAGACGCCATCGGGGCCTTTTCTTTTGCTCGGGGACTATGCGGCGGCGCGGGGCATCGAGCCCCTTGCCGCCGCTGGGTGGGCCTTAAGCGGGAGCGATCCGCTTCAGCGTTTCCTCGATCCCGAGTGCCATCGATGCGCGCACGATCTGACGCAGTTGTGCCGGTTCGATCGTCTCGGCGCCGCACTCGATCAACACCTTGCCGAGTTCGGTAGCTGCCTCTTCGCGAAGACGAGCTTCCTCGCTTTCGAGTTGCGCACGCTGTTCACGAAGCTTCTTCAGCGCATCGCGCGCAGTGGGTTTGGACCTGGCCATAGGGCTTCCTTCTTGCTGGCCGTTGGTCCCCTCCGCTGACGATATTGGCATTCAGGACGCGTGTAGGAAAATGGTTTGTGCGGCGATTGGTGCGCTTCCCCGCTGAGGTTGGAGAGGTCTCTCTCGCAGAACGACCAAGTCTGATGCGGGCTTTGGGGCTGCGTCAAGGACGACGGGGCCCCACCATTTTTACCGGGCAAGCCCGGCAAAAATCGTTGCCCCCATCGCCGCTTCGCGGCCGCTGACGCGGTCCCTGACCCAGCCCGTCACCCACATCTTTCGCAATCCCTGATGCGACGCATCGAACATCAGGAGGAAAGATCATGTACGCTTCGCTGAACATTGCCGATGCCGGTCTCAAGGCAGATCAGGCCGCCTTCGTTGCCGCACTGGATCAGGCCCATGCCCGGTCCTTTCACAGCTACTACACGCAGTATGTCCTGACCGATGACGAGGCCGGATACATCGCGGTCGATGAAGGCGACTATGGCGCCTTGCCCAAGGCCATGCTGGACCGGGTAATCGACACAGTTCCGGGCCGTCTCAGCGATGAATTCTGATCCGCCGGTTTGGGAGGAAGTCCGTCAGGGCTTCCTCCTTTCTTTTTGCTCGCAGACTGTTTCGGCATCTCTCAGCCGGGACAGGAAGGCGGGTCTCAAACTTCAGTCGGAGGTATCGGAACGGTCGAGATCGGTGAGCCGCTCCGGCATATCGAGGACCTTCAACGCCGCAGCCTCGATTGCCTCTGCCTGCGTCGGGAAAGCCTCGGAAGAACTGATCGACACCCCGTTCGGGTAAGTGACTGTCGCCTGGAAGCCGTTGCCCTTCGGTGTCGCACTCAATGTGACCTGGCCCATGCAGTGCTTCCTTGTTGCCCGGGGTGATGCCCGCATCATAGCCATCGGTCTCGTCTGTGCCTATTAGGATCCGAGGCATCGACAACCGCAGAGCGACCGGCCAAACCGACATCGCAGACTGCATCGTCCATTACAGGCTCAATAGCTGGTTCCTGTCCTCGCAGCTGGGGACTGTTGAGCACACCGTACGCGACTGGTCGCAGGAAAATTGGATAGTAACTCTCAGAAATATAGAGGTTTATGCGGGGAATCCTGAAATGGCAGCTTCTCCGTCAAAAATGACGTGGGCGAGGGGAGCTACGTGGATTTGACCCAAGCCTGGCAGCGAATGGCGGAATTTCGCCAAGCCTGATGTTCTTGACATGTTCTTAAATCTGACTTAGCTTCGATATTGCCTTTCGCAGTGTGAACCGGGCTCCTGACCATAAGGAGTCCGTGCATGACACGGCCAATCTGTCTCCAGGTTTACATCTCGGCCGAGCTCAGCTCGCTGATCCGCAAGGCTGCCAAAGCCAAGGGGATCAGCATGAGCGAATGGGTTCGTGCCTTGCTCGCCAATGCCTGCGTCGAGGACGATCTTGCCTCCCGGCTCGACGCTTCCATTGATCGCATTTCCCGCCGCTCGGTGTTCCTCATGGTCGGTGTGGATGCGCTACTGGCAGGGCACCCCGACCACGCTTTGCGTGGTCGGGCACACCAGGCTTACGTGCGCAAATGCAAAGAGCTCGGCCTCACCACCGCTACCGGCGAGGGAGGTTCCGATGAAGCGTAACCTCGTCAATTTCACGCGCGGCAGCCAGCTGCTCGGACACTTCAGCTTCATGTTTGCGGCAGGTCTCAAGGGCCCCTTGATCGTTGCAGCGCTGGTGATCTCATGGACATCCTGGTGGACCATTTCGGCAGGGCTCACCGACCACGAAGTCTACCTTGTCTGGATGCGGATTTATGCCGCCATCTACGGGTTCATGGAGTTCGATCCCGCCAAGCGTATCACGCTGGAAACTGCCTTCGGCGCATCCATTCAGTTTCCGATTGCCCAGCTCGACCACTACCCACCGGTTGTCCATGCGTGGGAGAAGCTGACAGATCTTCTGACCAGTGCCTTGTGGCGATCGGGGTTCCTGCTGGTCCCTGCCTTTGCCGTCTTCTACTGGTTCGCCGAGCGGTTCGGAGGTCGTTCCAAGGAGCGCAAACACGAGCGCGGCGCCATGCTGGTCACGCTTCCCGAGCTCGTCGATGAACTGACAAACCACAACCGGCGCGAGCGCACCCGTGAGCTCGATTCCGCTATGGGCTGGAAATGGCGGCTCAGCCTGCCGCGAGAGATCACCCGGGTCTTTCCCTATCGACCATCGCATATCGCCACTGTGGCTTATCCCTGGCGGCTCGAACAGAGCCACGCGATGCTCATTGGCACGACCGGCATGGGCAAGACCGTGGCGATCTCGGACATGATTGCGGAGGCAAGAGCCAAGGGCCAGCGCTGCGTGGTTTTCGATCTGACCGGTGCCTTCATCGAGCACTTCCATGCCGCCCATTGCGACATCATTTTGAACCCGCTCGATGCGCGCTGCCCCCAGTGGAGCCTCTTCGACGAATGCCGCACCGAAGGCGAATTCTGGGCCGCTGCCGATGCCCTCGTGCCCCATGACGGGGGCGGGGAAGCCCAGTTCTGGGTGATCGCTGCCCGCGCCCTGTTCGTCGAATTCTGTCTCAAGCTCGTGGCGGAAGGCAGGGCAACCAATGATGCGCTGGCGCGCGAGCTGATGACCGCGGACCTCTCGCGCGTGCATGCCATGATGCGCGGAACGATCGCCGATCCGCTGACCGCGCCGGAAGCCGCGCGCATGGCGGAATCGATCCGGGCCGTCTTCAACGTCAACGCCAAGGCGCTCAAGCTGCTACCTACTGCAGGTCCTCGTTTCTCGGTCCGCGAGTGGATTGAGGACGGAGCCGATAGCACCCGAAGCGAGGGCTCGATCCTGTTCATTTCGGCCCGCTATGTCGACATGAGTGTTTGCGCGCAGCTGCTCACACTCTGGCTCGACACCGCGATGAACACGCTGATGACTGGCCCACGCACGCGCGATCTCAAGTGCTGGTTCTTCGTTGATGAACTGGGGGCATTGCATCGCCTGCCAGCCCTCGAAAAGGGCTTGCAGACGGCCCGCAATTTCGGCGGCGCGATTGTCCTTGGCCTTCACGCCTATGCCAAGCTCAAAGAAGTCTACGGCGAGAACATGGCGATGACGCTGGCATCGCTGGCCCGGACGAAACTGATCCTCGGAACCGCCGATCGCGAAACGGCAACCTGGTGCTCCGACTTCATTGGACATCGCCAGGTCCGGGACATGGAGGAGGGCTATACCTATGGGTACAACAATGCCCGTGATGCGGTCAGCCTCACCCCGCGCAAGCACATTGAACCGCTCTTGCTGCCCGACCAGCTCATGAATATGCCGCGCCTGTCCGGGTACATCAAGTTCCCCGATGGTTTCCCTGCCGCGCCCGTCAAGCTCATTCCCGTCGACCGTCCCAAGCGGGCGGAGACCTTCATCGCAAGAGTGAAGGAAGGGCCCAAGGCACGCGCCGTTGAGCCCCAGGGGCCGGCGGAGCAGTCTGAGCCATCTGCAGCATCGGCGGGCAATGAACATCCCTCTGCGAACGACGACGGGGCAGGCAAGCCGGTCGTGCCCAAGCAGGGAGAACTTGCCCTCGGCAAGGCGCCGCAATCAGAGCCGAGGCAGAAGCCCGAAGCGACCGTAAAGGACTTGCAGCGGGCCGTTGAAAGCACGTCGGGGAAGGCGCCGAAGCAACAGGAACGAGCAGCCCGATCCGGGAAAGAGAAGGTGTGCAGCGCCAACCGGGAGGGTTCGAACACCCGAACTGATACAAGGCCGAGAAAGGCTGGCCCCTCCGCTCGCCCGCTCTTGCCTACCGGCGAGGCCACCCCGACGCAGGAGCCGCCGGCTACTCCCAAAGGTACTGCTAGAGCCGGAACGCCGGAAGCAAATCCGCTGCAAGAGGGCAAGCAGGATGGTCCCAAGAGCCTACGACCCAGCGATGCAATAGCGCGCAAGCTGATGCTCGAGGATGGTCTGCGCGAGCAGGAACCGCCGCCGATTCCAGGTCCCGACCTCGGCGACATGGAGATGTGATCATGTCGCCGATTGCCGCAGCCTCGGGGGACAAGCGATGCTATCGGTAGCCAATGTCCGCACCGCAGGCGGCGCGGCCAATTACTTTGCTGCCGACAACTACTACACGCGCGCAGACGCTGATCGCTCCGGCGAATGGCTGGGTAAAGGCGCTGCCGCCCTGGGGTTGGCTGGGGCCGTGGATGCTCGGCAGTTCGAGGCAGTCCTTGAAGGCATGCTGCCGGATGGTAGCCGAGTGGGCAGTGACAATCGGGCGCACCGGGCGGGGACCGACCTCACCTTTTCGATGCCGAAAAGCTGGTCGGTCCTCGCGCTGGTGGGCGGTGACAAACGGATCCTCGATGCCTACGCCGCGGCCGTTCGGGAAACCCTACGCTGGGCGGAGAAGAACCTCGCCGAGACCCGGATGGAAGTTCGCGGCCGGGAGCGTGCCGTCCAGACCGGAAACCTTGCGATCGCGCTGTTCCAGCACGACACCAACCGTAACCAGGAACCCAACGCCCACTTTCATGCCGTCATTGCCAATGTAACCCAAGGTCCGGATGGCAAATGGCGGGCGCTGCGCAACGACAAGCTCTGGCAACACAACACCTTGCTCAATGCCATGACAATGGCGCGGTTTCGGTTGGGCGTGGAGAAGCTCGGTTACGAGGTTGGGGAGTTCGGAAAGCACGGCAATTTCGAGGCTGTCGGGGTGCCCAAGGCCGTGCGCGATGCCTTCAGTTCCCGGCGTGCAGAAATTCTGGATCGACTTGCGACCATGGAAGGCAAGGGGCTCGCCGCGCGCAACGCAGCGAACCTCATGACGCGCGCCGACAAAGGACAGATCGAGGATCGCGACGCGCTGCGGCAGCAGTGGCAGGATGCGTCTGCCAGACTGGGTTTTGATCCCGCCACCGTCATCGCCAGAGCCAATGCGCGAAGCGCGCAGGATCTTGGTAATGTGGCCGGCTTGGGGTCAACGATGCGCGAGCTTGTCCGCCATGCGCAGGCCCTCGCGACCTCCTTTGCCGAGCGTCTGGGCCTGCGGGAAGGCGATCCTCTGATACCTACCCGGCTGACCAATCGCAGCGTTGAGCAAGTCGCCGCAATTCATGCGGTCGCCTCGGCTGTCCGGCATCTGGGCGAGCGGGAAGCGGCATTCACGCGCACCGAGATCTACCGCACCGCACTTGGCTTTGCGCTCCCTACATCGCTTGCCGCGGTCGAGCATCGCGTCGATCAACTGCTTCGCCAAGGATATCTGGAGAAGGGTAGGGGCGCAGACCGGGACCTGCTGACCACCCGCGACGCCGTCAGTCTGGAGCAGCGCATCATCGCCGGAGTCGAAAGCGGGCGCGGCGGCGCTCCGGCGATTGTCTCTCCCGACCTTGCCGGGCCCCGCCTGCAGGCACTCTCCCAGATCAAGTACGGGCTCACCTTGAACGCCGGACAGGAAGGGGCGGGGCGCCTACTGCTTGGGTCGAACAACCGCATCGTCGCCATCCAGGGCGTTGCCGGGGCAGGCAAGAGCACGGTCCTCAAACCCGTCGCGGACATTCTGCGCGAGGAGGGCAGGGCCGTGCTCGGGCTCGCGGTGCAAAACACGCTGGTTCAGATGCTGGAGCGGGATACGGGTATTCCCTCGATGACGGTGTCGCGGTTTCTCGCGCAGCACCGCGATCTCCTCGAAGGGGCCGATACGGACCGCCTCGCTGAGGCCCGAGCCGATATGCGCGGCAGTGTCGTGTTGCTCGACGAAGCCTCCATGGTCGGCAACGCCGACAAGGAAAAGCTGGTGCGCCTCGCCAACCTGCTCGAACTCGGCCGCTTTGCCAGCATCGGGGACCGCAAGCAGCTTGGCGCAGTTGATGCCGGCAAGCCGTTCGATGTGATGCAGCAGGCCGGGATCGAGACTGCGGTGATGAGCACCAATCTTCGCGCGCGCAGCGAAGGCCTGCGTGAAGCCCAACAGGCAGCGCAAGAAGGGCGCATTGAGGATGCCATGCGCCATTTGGGCTCCCAGGTAATCGAGGTACGGAATGATGCTGCTGTCGAGGCAGCCGCAGCCTGGCTGTCCCTTTCTACCGCCGAGCGCGAGGCAACCGCAATCTATGCCTCAGGCCGAAACTTGCGCACCGCCGTGAACGATGCGGTGCAGACCGGCCTTAAAGCGAACGGGGAGCTCGGTCCTGAAACCATGCGGCTCCAGACCCTGTCGCGCGTCAATGTCACCCGCGAGGAGCTGCGATACGCTAGCACCTATGCCCCCGGCATGGTGGTCGAGGTCGCGCGGCGTCAGCGCAGCCAGGGCCTTGCAGCAGGCGAGTACCGGGTGATCGGAACTGATGTGCCTCGCGAGCGGGTCACGCTGGAGAACGAACGCGGTCGCCAGTTCGAGTTTCGTCCCGGTCGGATAAGGCCGCAAGGTGAGCAGGATCCGCTGCGCCTGTTCGAAGTCCGCGCCCTCGACATTTACACCGGCGACAAGATCCGGTGGACAGAGACTGATCACCAGCGCGGCCTGCTCAATGCCGACCAGGCCCGCGTTGTCGCAGTCGACAAAGAGGCTGTCGTGGTGAAGACATCCTTGGGCGCAGAGCACAGGCTGGAGCAGGGCGACCCGATGCTCCGCCGTCTCGATCTCGCCTATGCGCTCAATGCCCATATGGCGCAGGGGCTGACCTCCGATCGCGGCATTGCGGTCATGGACAGCCGTGAGCGCAATCTGGCCAACCAGCAGACGTTTCTGGTCACGATCACACGGCTGCGCGATGGCCTCACCCTCTATGTCGACAATGCTGGCAAGCTTGAAGCGGCGGTCGAGCGCAATACCGGTATGAAGCACTCTGCGCTGGAAACGGTCGATCTCCTCCGCGACGCTGCGTCAAAAGGGCAGGCCAAAGATCGTGTCGATCTTGCACCGGAACGCAAGCCGCCAGAGCTTGACCGGTCGATCACCAAGCCATTCGAGATCGGCATCTAGCGACCTGCTGTCCCCATGCGTCCGCACACTGCCGGTTGACGAGAAGTTCTTTATTTGTTCTCATTGGTCCATGCCCCGAATCTCCGACGATATCCTTCTCACGCACCTCGAAGTCGCGCTGGCCGTTGCGCCGGAGCGCACGCTCGTTCGTCTCAATGCCGATGATCCGCGCGCCCAGCGCAGCGCCAGGGTCGATCTTGCTCGTCATCTGGTCGAACGCATGCGCGGCTTCACCATCGAAAGCGACAGCCATGGCGGCGCAGGCGCGCAATCCTGTCTCTTTCCCGGCGATCTCTCGCCAATCGGATGACCGGGCCGGTCTCGTCGGTGACGCTTAATGCAGTGGCTTGTCAGAGGCGTTGGAGCTCAGCTGGATAATCCGCTCAGCGATAGCCTGCCATGTTCGAATGCCTGCTTCGTCGCCGGCAAGCGCAAGAGCACCAATCTGCTTGGCGACGTGCAGGGGTGCTTTGTCACCATGGGTTTGCAAGACATGGTTGGCGCAGGCCCAGAGTTCCCAGTCGCTGAGCATCAGCTTAGCGCGCTCACGACGGCGCTAACTGTCGCGTAGAGTCCGTAGGCGACGAAGGCGGCGGCAAGAAGGAATTCGATGCGGAGTTTGAATGCTGTCGGACGAGGCTGGCCGGCCAGCCATATCTGTTCGCAGGTAAATCCGTTGAACCCCGAACGCTCGCCGACCACTTCGACGCGAGAGCCGATAAACTTGCGTACCTGGCGGGTGTTGTCGAGTTCCCATGTCCCGCCGCCATCAGTGCGCAGCACCGGCCCGTTTGCTGCCCGCTCGATGATGCCGGTCAGATGCGTGGTGCTGCTCACCGGCAAGCCGGGCCTTTCCAGTAGCGATCCCAGCGCAGGACAGTGCCGGTCTTGATCATGGCGCATGACAGATCTGCGCCTGACGGCAGGCGGCACCAGGCAGCGGTCCTGTTTCCGCCTGCGCCCCCCTCGGAGCGGCATGTCAGCCGCGGCCCCTTTACCACCACATGACCGGTCGAGATCGTTCCGCGCGCGCCGCCCATCAGCTGTACCAGCGCATCGCGCGCCTCAATCGCCGAGGCAGCGGGGCAAGGCTGATTGGTCCGGCAGGTGCCGTCCATTTCCCGCGCAGCGATGCCGGCAATCCGAAGGTGAGGACCTTCTGCGCACCAGACCGGACCGTCACCATCCCAGACGTGCGTCGGTGTACAGGTGAATGTCTGTCCAGAGGCGACGATAGAGGCGGCAAGCAAGGCGAGTATCATATGGCCACCTTAGAGCGCCCGTCCGAACCAGAGAACCCGCCCGACGATATTGAGCGTCCGCTTCTCAAGACCGCGCCAGCTCGGATAGGCTGGGTTGTCGCTCAGGACTGAGGCGCGCTTGCCCTGCGGTTCGAGGGCAATCCGCTTGACGCTCAGCATATCGTCCATCCGCAGGACATAGATCCCGTCTCTCAGGCGTGCCTGGCCGTCCCCGAGATCGACCATCACTTCGTCGCCATCATGAAGAGTGGGCTCCATGGAGTCACCATGCACGGCGATGATCGACAGGCTCGATGCCTTGCTCGCGGTCAGCCGGCGTAGCCACTTCTCGTCGAAGCCGAATTGCGCTGATTTGGCTTCCATCTCCGCGAGCGCGCCGTGGCCGGCTGATGCCTCGACATTGAGCAAAGGCACATGGACCAGTTCGACGACTGGGCCTGAGCGACGGGCAGGAGCACCGAGAATCTTCTCATCGACCCCGAAGAATCGCGCCAGAACCGAGCGATCCTGCTCGTCCAGCTGCCGCGGGCTTCCGCGCCGAATGTACTGCTGGATGTAAGCGGCATTGCGCCCCAGCAGGCGCGAAACCGAGGAATAGTTCACTCCTCGCTTCTGAATGAGCTCGTCCAGGGCTCTCCGTGCGTCGTCCATGACTGACAGTCCTATCGCAGGCGCCTAGGAAAATCGATCCTAGACTCTAGGAAGCCTTCCTAGTAAGAACATAACAAGAACGCAAGGGTAAAGCGAGTCTACGATCATGGAGCTTCTGGAGCAGATTGAGGAATATCTGGTGCAAACTCGGACGTCGCCGAGCACCTTCGGTCGGCACGTCGTGGCAGATCCTCGCTTCGTTCAGGACCTACGGGACGGGCGCATGCCACGCCGAAAAACCTGTCAGAAAGTCTCAGAATTTCTGGCGAGCTCAGAGACAGTTAGCCGCGGGTAGGTCGACCGACATAACAGCAAGGACTTTTCCGAATCTCGTTGCCTCGACATCAAGCATCCACTACGCTTACCCATACAGAAACTGGTTTAGCCCAGTTTCTTGGGGGATCGGGGCATGGACAGCGAATCGGGATTGAGGCGCGGCGTTGAGAGCCGCCTCGAATTCATCGAATTCAGGCTCTTCTGGGAGGGCCACGTCAACCGCAGTGACCTAATCGATCTTTTCGGCGTTTCGATCAATCAGGCATCGACGGATCTGAACAGATATCTCGGCCTAGCCGAAGCAAACATGGTCTACGACAAGAGCGCCAGGACGTACGTCCGTAGCTCGTCCTTCAGTCCCGTGTTCCACCAGCCAGACGCAGCCCAGTATCTCTCTCAGCTCAGATCGCTCTCGGATGGCATCATTGCCGCCGAGGACAGTTGGATCGGGGGTTTGCCAAGCTTTGCCTGCGCTCCGACGCCTGCTCGAGGTGTCTCGCCCAAAACTTTGCGGGCGATGGTGACGGCGATCAAGCGGCACGAGGCGATCGAAGTTTTCTATCAATCCATGTCATCGCCCGAGCCAGCTTGGCGGTGGATCGAACCCCATGCCTTGGTGTTTGACGGGTTCAGATGGCATGCTCGCGCATATTGCCAACGTAGCAGCGCCTTCAAGGACTTTGTTCTCTCGCGAATTACCGATACCCGCTCATCAAAGCCTGCTGATGCGCGGTCTTCGGTCGATAGCGAATGGGAAGAGCAGGTTGATCTCCAGATTGTGCCACATCCCGAACTGAGTGCTGGTCAGCGCAAGGCGATCGAGCTCGACTACGGTATGGAAAATGGGGTGACGACCATCCCTGTCCGGCGGGCAATGCTTTACTACGCACTTAAACGGCTCGGATTAGATACGGACCCCGCAGCGCGACGTCCCCAAGACCAGCAGATCGTTTTGCAAAATCGAGATTCTGTGGAGGATCAAAGGGCGTGAACATCTTCGAACTCGATAAAGCGCTCGTTGACCGATACGCTTCATTCGCTCGTTCTTTCTCTGCCATCCGTGCGCCAGAAATCGATCAGCAGGTGCGGTCCATCTATGAGCAGGGCCGTTTCTGGCCCGACCCGCTGATCACGATCAATCCACGATTTGAAGCTGGAAAATCGATCGACGAACTGGTCGTATCAGGTGACGTTGCGCCAGAGCTGGCGTCGATCTTCGCCGCAGGACCAGATCGAACACCGATCCGCCTACACCGCCATCAGGAGCGGGCCATTGCGAAGGCCCGGAACCGTGAGAGCTTCGTTGTCACGACCGGAACGGGTTCGGGTAAATCTCTGTGCTTTTTCGTGCCGATCGTTGATGCAATCGTCCGGGCGAAGCAGGCCGGAGAAGCCCCACGTACCAAGGCGATCATCATTTATCCGATGAATGCATTGGCGAATTCGCAGCTCGGAGAGATCCGTAAATTTGTTGATGATGCCGGTTTGCCGGCACACCTGCGTCCTACCGTCGCGCGCTATACCGGCCAGGAAACGGACGAAGAGCGTCAGCAGATATCACGGGACAAGCCCGATATCCTGCTGACGAACTTCATGATGCTCGAACTGCTGATGACCCGGCAGGAGCGCCTCGATCGGGCGGTCATAGACAATGCCCAGAACCTCGATTTCCTCGTTCTCGATGAACTTCATACCTACCGTGGCCGGCAAGGCGCCGATGTCGCGATGCTGGTTCGGCGGGTAAAACAGCGCCTTACGCCATCTAAGGATCTGATTTGTATCGGCACGTCGGCCACGATGTCGAGTTCGCCCGACGAAGCCGAGAGAGCGGCAGCGGTTGCCGAAGTTGCGACCAAGCTGTTTGGGCAGTCCATCGGTATTGGTAGTATCATCGATGAAAGTCTCGCGCGCGCCACATCTCCCGCAATCAAGGCAGAAACGCTCGGAGAACAGCTTCGCCAGGCAGTGCTGCAGCCGCTTGCCGGCAATCTCACGGATGCTGATCTCACACTTCATCCGCTGGCGTGCTGGATCGAGACTCAGGTTGGTCTTGACGACGCCGAGAAGCTGCGGCGCCGAAAGCCGATGACCCTTACCACTGCAGCGCAAGCGCTGAGCCTTCAGACGGGCGCGCCCGAAGAGGATTGCAGTCGCGCGATAGCCGACATGCTCGCCATGATGGGCAAGCCCGAGAGTGAGCGTGGAGGGACGTCTTCAAGGGCCTTTCTTGCGTTCAAACTTCACCGTTTCATCTCCGGTGCGGGTCAGGCCTATTCGACACTGGAACCGTCCGCACAGCGCCGGGTCAGTCTCGAGGGACAAAAGTTTCATCCTGATGATCCTGAGGCCCGGCTCTACCCATTGTTCTTCTGCCGTGAATGCGGTCAGGAACACCATAGCGTGTCCATCACGAATGCTGATGGCGCGCATCGCGTTATTGCTCGCTCGATCGATGAAGCTGCCCGCGACGAGGCAGAGCCTAATGGCACAGAAACGGGTTATCTGGTGCCTGCGGTCAACGCAGGTTTCCGGTTTGCGGGTAGTCCAGATGACTATCCTGACGAATGGCTGGAGCCTACGGCGAGCGGTGAGATCCGCCTGAAGTCTGCGCATCGCGGAAAGCATGAAGGGCGCCTTGTCATGGTGCGTCCCGACGGCAGCTTTGGCGACGAGGGCATCCCGGCGTGGTTTTTTTCCGGAAAGTACCGCTTCTGCCCGGAATGCGGTCATCAACCAGCGTCACAAGCGCGTGAAATCAACAAGCTGGCCGGCCTGTCCGCTGAAGGACGAAGTTCGGCTACCACACTGATCGTTGCCACCATTTTGGCATGGATGGAGCGGGATGGGTCGCTCGACCCGCATACCCGCAAATTGCTGGGCTTCACCGACAACCGGCAAGATGCAGCGCTTCAGGCAGGTCACTTCAATGACTTTATCTTTGTCACCCTTCTGCGTGCAGCGATCCTGCGAGCGGTCAGGAATGCTGGGCCTCAAGGGCTAAAGGCAGACAAGTTTGGTGAGGCCGTGCGGTTGGCCTTGGGCTTCGACCTCGACGACAAGGACCGGCTCGGCGAATGGATGCTCGATCCGAACGCCAAGGGCTACCAGAACCGGCAAGAGGCCCAAGAGGCTCTGTCCGAAGTTTTGGCTCACCGGCTTTGGGCAGATTTGCGCAGAGGGTGGCGCTATACAAATCCAAATCTGGAAGAAGTCGGCCTGATCACGGCTCACTTCCCGGGACTGGATGATCTGATTGCCGACGATGAAGAGTTTGCCAGCAATCCGCGCCTGGCATCCGCAACGCCAGCCCAGAGGCGTCATTTGTTCGAAATCCTGTTCGATCAAATGCGGCAGGGTCTCGCGGTTGCGACGGACGCTCTTGACCGTGGCAAGGTGAAGCAATCGGCCGAAGTATCACGCAACCGCCTCCGGCTTCCCTGGGCTATCGACAGGGAGGAGGAAAACACGCTGCGGGAGTGCGGTTTCCTGATGATTTCGCCGCCCCGAAGCGGCGCCATCCGTGCCTCTGAAGCAGCCTTGATTCTGCGGGCTGGTCGCCAGAGCAAGCTCGGCAAAGCCCTGCGCCATCCCAAGCTTTGGAACAACGAACAGGTTCCGGCGAAAGAATATGACGAACTGATCGAGACATTGCTGAAGGCTGCCGAGGCCCATCAGTTCGTTCGACGGGTCAATGTCGGTTATGAAGCGCCGGCATGGCGTATGGCGCCGACAGCAATCCGCCTGATCCCCGCTGACACTCGTCGTGATGGCAAGCGGCAAAACCTGTTTTTCCGGGATTTGTACGAGCAGGTCGCCGATATGCTCAGCCATTCCGGCAATCTTCCCTACAGTTTCGAGGCCAGGGAACACACGGCACAGGTCGATCAGGAAGTCCGGGCGTGGCGGGAAGACCGCTTTCGCTTTGAGCAGCCGGATCGTGAAAGGTTGAAAACCAATCTTGAGCAGATGCGAGAGCAAGGTGAGCCGAACAGCTTCCTTCCTGCGCTGTTCTGCTCACCGACAATGGAGCTTGGCGTCGATATCAGCGCGTTGAATGCTGTTTACCTGCGTAACGTGCCTCCGACGCCCGCCAACTATGCCCAGCGCTCAGGCCGAGCAGGGCGCAGCGGGCAAGCCGCGTTGATCGTTGTCTATTGCGCTGCCCAGTCGCCCCACGATCAATATTATTTCACCGATCAGCAGGCAGTGGTTGCAGGCGCCGTGCGACCGCCAGCGCTTGATCTCGCCAATCAGGATCTGCTCCGCAGCCACCTCCACGCCGAATGGCTGGCTGCAGCCAATGTGCCGCTGAAATCCGCCATTCCGGAAAACCTGGACATGGGTGGGGATGGGAAGCCGTTGACGGCAGAAATCAACGAGGGCCTACAGGTGCTTGCAGCAAGTGGGGCAGCCAAGCCAATCATGCGCCGCCTCATCAATGCCATGCTACCTGCTGTTAATCTTCGTGACGCACCGTGGCTTGCTGACGTCGATGCCTTTGTCGAACGGACCGACAAGGAGGCCTTGGCCTCGTTGAGTGAGGCGTTCGATCGCTGGCGCAATTTGCACAGCAGCGCGCGCCGCGAGCAGGAGCTGGCTCACGCTATCCAGAATAAGGTGGGGCTGAAAGCTGGGGAGAGAACCGCAGCGGCCGGGCGGTATCGCAATGCATCCAGGGAACTTGAGATCCTTGAGTGTGGGAAGGCATCCAACAGTTCGGATTTCTACACCTATCGCTACCTCGCCACCGAGGGCTTTCTACCAGGCTACAACTTCCCACGCCTCCCGCTTTATGCCTTCATCCCGGCTGCCAAGAGCGCGGTTTTACAGCGCCCGCGCTTCCTCGCTATCGCCGAATTCGGTCCGAACAGCATGATCTATCATGAAGGTCGGGCGTACCGCGTCACCAAGGCAAAACTCCCCGCCGAGGGCCGAATGGACAACGGACAGCTGGCAACGTCGACACTGATCCTGTGCCCGGAGTGCGGAGCAGCACATACCGACGAGCTTCAGGAACGCTGCCACGCGTGCCACACTTCGCTGGGTGGTGCCGAGCGGCTCGATACTGTGTTCCGCATCGACAATGTCGAGACCGCACCGGCAGAGCGGATCACGGCCAATGACGAAGACCGTCAACGCCGGGGTTTCGAGATCCAGACGGTCTTTCAATGGCCGGTCCACAATGGGGCGCCAGACATCCGGTCCACGGTGCTCGGTCACGCTGGAGAAGATTTGCTGCGACTGGATTATGGCGCAGCAACAAAGCTCTCGCGCATCAACAAGGGGCTGCGGCGGCGCAAATCGAAATCGATCTGCGGATTCTTTATCGACCCGAATTCGGGACGTTGGCTGAAAGACCCGGCCAACGGTGACGATGATGATGGCATGGGCGATCCGACACAGGCCAAGCCGCAGCGGATCGTCCCGATGGTCGAGGATCACAAGAACGCACTGCTTTTGCAGCCACAGGTCTCCTTTAGCACGGAGGAAATGGCGACATTCCAGCATGCGTTTATTCGCGGCACACAGCTGGTTTTCGAGTTGGAGGAAGGCGAGATTCTCGGCGAGCCGTTACCGAGCCGTGACATCCGCAATGCCATCCTGCTTTACGAAGCAACCGAGGGCGGCGCTGGCGTGCTGAATCGGTTGGTGGCTGATCCCAATAAGGTTGCCGAAGTCGCTCAGGTGGCGCTCACGCTCATGCATTATCGCGAACCGTTTAACCCGGCCGATATGCTGGAAACTGATGATGCCTGCGTTGCCGGATGTTATCGCTGCATCCTGTCATATTTCAATCAGCCTGATCACGAGCTGATCGATCGTCGTCATGATCAGGTGATCGATGTCCTGTGCAGGCTTGCACAGGCAAGCGAAGTTGCGTCCGAAAACACAGAAACGGAGCATCCATGGCTGACTGCGATTGAGCAATGGGGCGTTCCCACGCCTTCCGCGATTACGATCGACGGATCGGTGCAACAATTGTTCTGGCCTGCGCGAGGTGTCCTCGCAATTCCTGGCGGCCCGACACCCGGCCTCGTGGCTGAAGCTTCGGCGCTCGGCATTCTCGACATCATTTCCTTACCCCTGACGCCCGACGAGCAGGCTCGGAACGAACTTCTTGCAGCTTTGGGAATTTGCGCATGAACGCGGTTGTTTTTTCTCCCGGAGACATGGTGCGTGCGCGCGGCCGCGAATGGATTGTTTTGCCTTCGCCGTCGGAAGAGTTGCTCAATGTGCGGCCATTGTCGGGCACGGACGATGACGCCCAGCTGATCGCACCCGCACTGGAAACGTCTCCGGTTGCAGCCGCAAGTTTTGCCGCACCGACCTCTGATCGCTTGGACACGCAGGACGGTGCCAGATTGCTGGCGGATGCTTTGCGGCTGTCTCTTCGCCGCGGGGCTGGGCCATTTCGAAGCGCAGCCCATCTTGGGGTCGAGCCTCGCGCCTATCAGCTCGTTCCGCTCATGATGGCGCTCAAGCAATCAGTTGCTCGGCTGCTGATTGCAGACGATGTCGGCATTGGCAAAACCATCGAAGCAGGCATGATTCTACGCGAATGGCTGGATCGCGGAATTGTTGATCGTTTCGCTGTGCTCTGCCCGCCGCATCTCGTCGATCAATGGGTGAGCGAGCTTGGCGAAAAGTTCGATATCGACGCGGTTGCTGTAACTGCCGCCAGGGCACGCGGCCTGGAGCGCGGGCTGCCTACCTCACAAAGCCTATTCGAGGCCTATCCCTTTACGGTCGTCAGCCTCGACTACATCAAGGCCGACAGTCGCCGGGACGATTTTGCCCGGGCTTGCCCGCCCTTTGTCATTGTCGATGAGGCGCACGCTTGCGTCGGCAACGAACGTGGCAAGCATCAACGCTACGGTTTGCTGGAACGCCTGGCGGCGGACAGCGAGCGGCACTTACTGCTGCTTACGGCCACACCCCACAGCGGCGACACCGTGGCCTACGACCGTTTGCTCGGCCTTGTGCACAAGGATCTGCAGGGCGGCCCCGATGCGGGCGACAGCAATGCACGAGAACGCTACGCCCGACGTCTGGCGCAGCATTTTGTACAGCGTCGCCGCCCAGACATTCAGGACGGCTGGGACGAACAGCGCGCCTTTGCGAAACATGAGACCAGGGAAGCGCCGTTCACTCTGACAGGCGACTTTGCGGCCTTTCAGGATGCCGTGCTCGACTATTGCCTGTCGGTGACCGAGCGCGCCGGGTCCGATCAGCGCCATCGCCGCCTTGCCTTCTGGGGCACCCTTGCCCTGATGCGCTGCGTCGGCTCCTCACCCGCTGCGGCCCTAAGCGCTCTTCGCAACCGGCTTGGCGGCATGGCCGAGGAGGAAGCGATAGAACCGGTCGTTTTCGATGCCGAAGACGGCGTGCTCAATGAGAGTGATGTAGAACCTGCGACCGCGAGCGAACATGGCGAAGAGGGAGCCGCGCTAAGCGGCCTGATCGACCTTGCACAAACCCTGTGCAGCAGCCGTGATGACGATCCGAAGGTGAGACAGCTCGTCGCTGAACTAAAGCCGTTGCTCAAGGACGGCGTAAAGCCGGTCATTTTCTGCCGCTTCATTGCGACGGCTGAAGCCCTGGGAGAAACGCTCCGCACAATCTTCCCCAAACACCAGATCGCGGTGGTTACCGGCACGCTGGCACCCGACGAACGCCGGGTCCGGGTGGATGCGCTGGAGCCGCATGAGAACCGTATCCTGGTTGCGACGGACTGCCTGTCGGAAGGGATCAACCTCCAGAGCCTGTTCGATGCGGTGGTCCATTATGATCTCAGCTGGAACCCGACGCGGCACCAACAGCGCGAAGGCCGGGTCGACCGGTTCGGCCAACGGGCCAAGGTCGTGCGCTCAATCATGATGTACGGCGACAACAGCCCAATCGACGGTGCCGTGCTCAACGTGATCCTGCGCAAGGCTGAAGCCATCGAGAAGGCGACCGGCGTGAGCGTCCCTATGCCGGAGGACCAGGAGAGCGTGACATCGGCGCTGATGCAGGCGGTTCTGCTTCATCGCGGCGGAAGTGCCCGCAGCCAGATGGCGTTTGATTTCGGGCCGGGCGCCGAGCAGTTCGAACGCCAGTGGCGCGATACGGCGGAAGGCGCGAAGGCCAGCCGCGCACGCTATGCACAGGGCGCTCTGAAGCCCGATGAAGTTCTGCCCGAATGGCGCAAGATGCGGGCGCTCAACGGAGGCCCGCAAGAGGTCTCCCGTTTCACAGAGCGCGCCCTGAAGCGTTTGCAGGCCCCGCTTGAGGCTTCAAAGGGACACTCCCTTCTCCACACCGATTTCTTGCCTGACATGATGCGCGAACGGCTCCAGCAGCGCGGCCTGCGTGGCACGAGTCGGATCAGTTTCGAGGATGATCCCCTTCCCGGCGTCACTTATGTCGGGCGGGTGCATCCCATCGTCGCGGTGCTGGCCGAAACATTGGCCGAAGGCGCACTCGATCCTGCGGGCGCAGACGGCAAGGCCCTTGGCCGCGCCGGCGTGTGGCGGACGCGGGCGGTCACCCAGATGACAACATTGCTCGTCCTGCGGCTGCGCTACAAGCTGGTGACGAGCGGACGCCTGAACCGGCTGCTGCTGGCCGAAGAGGCAACCGGGCTTGCCTTCTCCGGTCTCGGCCAGGATGTCGCGCTCAATGCCGAAGACGCGCTGACGCTGCTTGAGGCCGAAGCATCGAGCAACATGGATGAAAGCGCCCGCATTCGGCAGATCGAGGCCGCGCATGAGCGTCTCTCGGCCTATCGCCCGGCCATAGAAGCCTTCGCGTATCAAAGGGGTGAAGCACTGTCCCACGATCATCTGCGCCTGACCGAAGCGGCAGGCGGCGGTGCGACCGTCAAGGTGACCCCGGTGCTTCCGGCGGATATCATCGGCCTCTATGTCCTGCTGCCGGAGGTGAACTGATGTCTCGGCCCACCAAACGCGCAAGCGACACCGGCTTTGCCGCGCTCACGATCGAAGGCGGGCTGATCGCGCCCGATCAGGTTCAGGCCATCGCTTCCGCCGCGCCCGATCAGAAGACGGCGGCGGACTATGGCTGCCCCAAAGGCACCGGCCTGCGCGACGAGATCACACGCTATTTCCGCATCGCACAGGCCCATTGGCAGGGTTACGCGCGGCTCGAGCAGCCGACGATGCAGCAGACGGCAGAGTTTGCCCGCAACTTGCTCGAACAGGCGTTTGGCTTTGAATTGACCGGGCCGCACCACCACACGCGTGAGGACAGGCGCTTCACCATTGCGTGGGAAGCCAAGGGCGGGCGTGTGCCTATAGTGGTCTCCCCACCAGCCCCTACGGAAAAGGGCAAGGCTGGCGATGGCTTCGCCCGCGCTTTGTCCGAATTCGGCGATGGCGCCGATGGCCGCATTGCGCGCCGTTCGCCCACCGTGCTGTTGCAGGACTGGCTCAATGCCAATCCTGACTTCTACTGGGGCCTCGTCTTTGCAGGCGATCGGGTGCGGCTGATGCGGGACAATGCCAGCTTGACCCGGCCCGCTTGGATCGAGGCAGACCTTGGCGCGATCTTCCGTGACGAGATGTTCGCCGATTTCGCCGCATTATGGCTGCTGATCCACGCCAGTCGCTTTGGTGTCGAGGGCGCGGCGGCCAGCGATTGCGCATTGGAACGCTGGCGCGAGGCTGGCATGCGGGCGGGCACCTCCGCGCGTGAGCGGCTGCGCGTCAATGTCGAGGAAGCGCTGATGGCGCTGGGCCAGGGCATTCTTGATGCCAACCCCGCCATACGGGAGCGGCTTGATACCAATCAGCTGACCATGCCGCACCTGTTCGAACAGATGCTGCGCGTGGTCTATCGCCTGATCTTCCTTGGCGTGGCCGAAGACCGCGATCTGCTGCACCCGCCTGCAACGCCAAAGGCGGTGCGCGATCTTTACAGCAGCAACTATGGCTTTGCGTGGATGCGTGACCGGTCAACGCGCCGAAACGCGCATGATCATCACCATGATGCCTGGGAAGGCGTGAAGGTGACCTTCCGCGCACTGGAGCGTGGCGAGAAGACGCTGGGGCTTCCGGCGCTCGGCGGGCTGTTCGAAAGTGCGCTCACCCCCGATCTCGATGCGGCGCAAATCCCCAACCGCGCGCTGCTGGCGGCTGCGTTCAAGCTGGGCTGGCTGATCGAGGATGGCCGCCGCGTGCGGATCAACTGGCGCGATATGGCGACCGAGGAACTGGGCAGCGTCTATGAAGGGCTGCTCGAACTTGTGCCGGTGCGCGAGGATGAGGGGCGCACCTTCAGCTTCGCTGGCGGCGCGGAAGCGCGCGGCAATGCTCGCAAGGTATCAGGCAGCTATTACACGCCGGACAGCCTTGTGCAGTGCCTGCTCGACTCTGCGCTGGATCCGGTGCTGGAGCGGGCCGAGGCAGAGGGTGGCGCGGAGGCCATCCTGGGCCTCAACGTCATCGATCCCGCCTGCGGATCGGGCCACTTCCTGCTGGGCGCAGCGCGGCGGATGGCGACGCGGGTGGCGCAGCTGCGCAATCCTGATGCGCCCGATTACAATGCGGCGATGCGCGATGTGGTGCGCAACTGCATCCACGGGGTGGACCGCAACCCGATGGCGATCGAGCTGGCCAAGGTGGCGCTGTGGATTGAATCGGTGGAGCCGGGCAAGCCGCTCGGCTTCCTTGATGCCAATATCCAGTGCGGGGACAGCCTGCTGGGCGTGTTCGACCTGAAGGCGCTGGATGAGGGCATTCCTGATGATGCCTACAAGCCGCTGACCGGCGACGACAAGGATACTGCGAAGTATTTCGCTAAGCGCAACAAAGATGAGAAGAAGGGCCAGGGCACGCTCGATTTCATCGGCGGCGGTGGCACGCTGCCCCCGGCCAAGCTGGCGGCGGCGATGGACGATCTGCGCCATCTGCCCGAAGACAGCGTCAGCCAGATCGCGGAAAAGCGCCGCCGTTTCGCCGCGTGGGAGGCAGACCCGAAGCGCTATGCCACCAAGGTCGCCTGCGATCTCTACATCGCCGCCTTCCTGCTGCCTAAGAGGGGCGGCGTGCCTACAGATGCGAACAGCGTAACGGTGCCGACCACCTCACATCTGCGCACGCGGGTCACCGGCGGGCAGATTTACGGGCCCCTCGAGGCTGCCGCTATCGATACTGCTGGATTTGCCCGCACCTTCCATTGGCCGCTCGCCTTCCCTGAGGTGATGATCGGCAAAGGGGGGTTCGATGTCGTGCTGGGCAACCCGCCGTGGGAACGGATCAAGCTGCAAGAGCAAGAGTTCTTTGCTAGCCGCGACCCCGATATTGCCAGCGCCCCCAACGCGGCGGCGCGCACAAATCTTATCAAAGCACTTGCCGAGACCGAAGAGGGCAGTCCCGCGCACCAGCTGCATCAAGCGTTCGAGATGGCAAAGCGTGTGGCCGAAGCATCAACAGTGTTTTTCTCGTCACCTAAGGACGAAGACCCGACCAAGATTGGTTTTGCCAAAGTGTCGAAGGCGCGGCGCTATCCATGGACTGGGCGCGGCGATGTTAACACCTATGCTCTGTTCGCCGAACATTTCTTGAACCTGGCTAATGCGCATGGCAGTGCAGGTGTAATTGTTCCTACCGGCATAGCTACCGATGCTACAACTGCACCCTTCTTCGGGCATCTAGTGAGCAACCAGCGCCTTTCCGAGCTGTTCGATTTTGAGAACAGGGAAAAACTGTTCCCGGCGGTCGACAGCCGGATGAAATTCGCACTTTTGACGCTCGGCAGCGATGTGGCAGAGGCGGGCTTCGCCTTCTTTTTGACTGACCCAGTTCAGCTTGAGCAGGGCGAACGTCGTTTTACCCTCTCACCTGCACAAATAGCGGCGATAAACCCCAATTCGAAAACTACCCCTGTATTCCGTGCACGTCGCGATGCCGAACTAACAGCTCAAATCTATGCGCGTGTGCCGGTACTGATTGAAGATTCAAAAGGTGTCCCAGGTTCGCCTTGGCACTTTGAATATATGACAAAAATGTTCGACATGGCTGATAGCAGCCCACTGTTTCGTAGTGCATCTCAGCTTTCGGACATGGGCTACCACTTGTGTCAAAGTGAATGGCAAACTGACAGCGGGGAACCTCGATACGTTCCGCTATATGAAGCCAAAATGATCCACATATTTGATCATCGCTGGGCAACATACGATGCCAACGGCGGAAGCAGTAGAGATGTAAGAGGCCGTTTCGAAAGGGGTTGAGCGGCTGAGGTTCCTGTGATTCCGGGGGTTTTGCAGACAACCCGGAGATTTTGATGTGGACCCCAGCCACCCGCGCACAGCATACGCGGGTTTCGAAGCGTTA